>Ga0181563_10000045_pt1 | contig 91943 bp, 63 predicted proteins | sample 011ome_25_FD_133759 | JGI IMG/M metagenome (GOLD analysis project Ga0181563, IMG submission 133759) | Coastal salt marsh microbial communities from the Groves Creek Marsh, Skidaway Island, Georgia - 011512CT metaG (megahit assembly) | ecosystem: Environmental > Aquatic > Marine > Intertidal...
ACCACTGGCAGGCACAATGGCTGGGTCTAGGGTGCAACCTACTGGGTTGTACTCGCAACCGAAAACTGCATCGTATAGTGCGTCGATGGTGTTGAAATCGTACATGGTAAAAACCTTTGAAAAGAGAAAAAAAGAAAACTTGTTTGAAGCGTTGTTTGCTTCGATGCCTTAATTATACGGCAAAAGTCAAGTCTGACAATAACTTATTTTTTCATTTTGTTCAAAAACACCGTAAATTACGGGCTAAAAATCTTTTTTCGACTTTTTTGGAAGTCCCGATGGACACTTAGAATTTGCACACTTGACCGCTCAACTGTCAGTATGGCAGCCTATTGGTGCTGGGATTGGGTTGTATTATTTTGAGAATGGGGGTCTTTTATCTTGCCTGCCTAATCTACCCGATTTGCCTAAAATACCGTGGGTGCTTCCCTCGCAATACGAACACAAAATTATTATGTCTTACCCAAACCATATAAATAAGTCCATATAAAAGAATCGTTGATCCTTCTCGCCCCTTCATGAACCTATTCCAAATCGTCACGGCCCTTCTCGCGACATAAAACACAAGTACGTGTGTTACCTTCAATTTTAAATACCTTGCAGCCACAGACGCACACAGACTGTCTAATGACCGTATATGGTTCGACCTTCTTCTTTTTCTTTCTCTTGCTCATAATTTTGCCCTCTGTTACACACATGAATACTGTCAGTCTACACCAAGACCATCTATACCTGTAAAGAGCTGGAAGAGGCCCTGTCGGTATTGGTTACTTTGAGAAGCGGTAAAGTCTTGTTTGCTTGATTCTTTTACTTTTACTAAATTCCAACCGTTAGGTTGTTCACATTTCTGTGCTTTACAGGACTGAGTTGACATGGTGGGTCATTGCTCAGATTCTTTTTGCTTGCTTTACCTCGGAGTGCTTGTTCACTCGCCAGTGACTTCTCTATTCAACAAGTGGTTAGAACGCTAACTACACCAATAACGTTTTTTTACAAATTTATGTCGAATCCAGACGCTAGATAACCATCGTCTACAGTATATTAGTCTAAAATTACAAGTTTTGCAAGTTCTTTTTTGGCATTTTACCGTTTCAAGTGTATAATAGTATAGAAACCAAATTAAACGCTCATGAAAGGTATGTAATGACTCGCAATAAAGATAAGTGCGTTAAAAAATGTGACGCTGAATTAAAATGCAAATCGACTTCGGCCCTTGAGAAGTCTATCGCTAACGATCTAACAAAACCTGATGGAAACTTAGAGGAACTACTGAATGAAAAAGATAGTAACCAAGTCGCTGGCACTGACACCAGCGAAACAGATAGCTGATAGTAGTGACCTTTTAATAGGGCACTGTTGTATTGGCGAATGTAATCACATGCTATCTGCGTTAGCCTATGTTGAAGATAAAACTGACACACTAGGGCAACTTTGCGTTATTAATCAAATAGGACTAGATCAGCCATTTTTCTATCAGGCCGAGGTTTGGAAGAGCAAGAGCGTACTACACTTTAGAGAAAGAGGGGTTGGTACTCTTGTTTCTCACGATGATGGTATACATCTACAGAGGGACGTTGTTTTTGACCACGATCATTGTGAACAGAATGTATGCAAGCAATGTGATACACCTCATGACTTTGGAGATGCCCCTATTGTAATAGGTACTTTCCAACCAAAAGATATTTATATTAAATATTTTATGCCAGCCTCTTTTATGACTTCACACGGACTGATTTGTATGGAGCCGGGAGAGTTTCTTTTTGTAAATTCTGAGGGCGACTTTAGCGGCGGTAGTGTAGAGGTCATTACGGAAATGATACGAAAAAACAAGGGCGGCCTTCAGGTTGGAACTGTAAAACCAAAAAAGCCAATTCAGGGCACCATTATTTATAACAAGGGAACCAAAAACTTTGAGGGTTATGACGGGAAAAAATGGAGGACTTTAGGTGGTTAATATGAAAATACCAAAAGGAATGTCAGAACAACAGGTTATAGATCAAATAGATATTGTATGTAATAGGATTGCTCCTAGATATACCTTTTATGGATATACTGTTGATGATATAAAACAAGAGGCTTTTATTATTTGTATGGAGGCCCTTAACAGATACGATGAGGCTAGGCCCTTAGAAAACTTCCTAAGTGTCAATCTCTCCAACAGACTTAAAAATTTTGTCAGGGACAATCATTTCGTTGGCGATGAAAACTTGGATAGACAGAGGGTATACCAACCTGCACAGTTAGACTATGACGACAATATCGTTGACGAGGATGAAAAGTTTTCGAGTGATTATGAGACCATTGAATATAACGACATGGCCTCCATCCTAGATAAACACTTACCAGCCAAAGACAGAATGGACTACTTGAAGCTAATTAACGATGTTTACATCACAAAACAAAGACGAGAAGAGATACTGGGCATTATCTATCATATTCTAGAGGAACATGGTTATTACGATGAAGACAGGTAGAATATCAAAGATAGAAGAGAAATATATCTTAGACCATATTGACGATGACTACAGAGAGGTCGCAGTCGAGTTGGATAGGAACCCTGAGTCTCTTTTAGAATTTATTAAGAAGAAAGTTGCCAAGGGCGATCTTCCAGAGCCAGTGTGGATGGAGGATCAATACAATGAAGAGAAAGCCCAATATGACTTATCTTTTAGGCCATACTTTACGGAACTAAAGCAACAGTTTACGGAGGATGAGCTTAAATTGTTTCAATATCACTGGGCCAGAATCATCTCCCAGTTCAAAGACGACGTGATTCCTACAGAGGAGCTTCAAGTTGTTGATTTGATTAAATTAGAATTATTAATGAATAGGGCACTCAAGGGCAACAAGGAGAACATTGAACAGATATCTGCTTTAGATGCCCTCATAACCGCCGAGAGGCAACGCGACCCCGACCAGATGGATAAGGACCAGCTTTTTAATATGGAGCGTCAGGTGGCCTCTCTGAAGGCTTCACAGGAGTCTCTCAACAAAGACTACCGAGAGCTTCAGACAAAAAAGAACAGTATGCTCAAAGAGATGAAGGCTACTCGTGAGCAACGTGTCAAAAGACTCGAAGACAGCAAACAAAACTTCACGAGCTGGTTGGCTTACTTGGTTGCAAATCCAGAAATAACAAGAAAGTTCGGAATCGAAATGGAAAAAATGAAACTAGCTCAAGAGAAAGAAAAAGAACGACTTTCTCAGTTTCATAAGTATACAGACGATATGGTTGACCAACCATTCTTAACCCCAGATACAGTAAAGGACTAATATGGACCAGAAAAAAGCAATTATCTTCGGAGTAACAGGGCAAGACGGAAGTCATCTAGCCGAATTACTACTAAGCAAAGGTTACATCGTTGTTGGCGTAGCTAGAAGAGCCAGTACGGATAATACTGAAAGAATCAAAGGTATCCTAAGCAACAAAATGTTCCTAATGGAGCAATCGGATGTTACTGATGCATTTTCATTGATACAATTATTTAATAAACACGACAATGTAGATGAAGTCTATAATCTAGCTGCACAAAGTCATGTTGCTGTATCTTTTAAACAACCCGCACTCACTTGGGACATAACAGCCAAAGGATGTTTAAATATCTTACAGTGCATGTTTGATCTTGGGATTAAAGCTAGATTTTATCAGGCTAGTTCTAGTGAGATGTATGGAAAACATTACGCAGTAGATCAAGATGGCAATAAGTATCAAGACGAAGATACAAAGTTTATGCCACAGAGCCCATACGCCATTGCAAAATGTGCGGCTCATCATATAACTAGACTATTCCGTGAGGGTTACGGGATACATGCTAGTGCTGGTATTTTATTCAATCACGAGGGGCCACGCAGAGGAGAAACCTTTGTAACACGAAAGATTACTAAGTGGATTGGCGATTATACCAAATGGAAAAATAGAGCTGTAAATCCAACTCAACCAAATGAATACAATTTCGACCCTGATAATATTATCATTAACGAACATAAGTTTCCAAAGCTGCGTCTAGGTAACTTGGAAGCATTTAGAGATTGGGGGTACGCAGGAGATTACGTGGAAGCGATGTGGATGATGCTACAACAGGAAAGTCCGCAGGATTACGTTATCTGCACCGGCGAAACTCATACTATTCGCGAGTTTCTAGACGTAGCATTTAAACACGTTGGTATAAACGATTGGTCTGATTATGTGGTTCAAGACCCTGAATTCTATAGACCGGCAGAAGTAGATTACCTAAGAGGAGATTGCAGTAAGGCTAACAAGGTATTAGGTTGGAAACCAAAGCACTCATTTGAGGATTTGACAAAACTCATGGTTGACCACGACATATCATGAAGCTCTACTGTTTAAGATTAGATATTTCAATGTGCATAGCCAGACTAAAAGAGTTTGAGCTACGACAGTTTAATAGTGCATTTCCAATACTATTTATAGAAGCAAAAGACCCAGATGAGGCTTGCTATAAATGTTTATGCATGTTCACTGAAAATATCCTTAAACAAAATGAATCAAAACAAACAGCAACTTTAATCAGGGACATTTTAAAAGATGTCCGAGTAACAAAGGTATATTGCAAAGATGAGAAGAAATTATGATGATCCTGTCTACAAAGAATGGCGGCTTAGAGTTTATAAGCGTGATAAATTCAAGTGCCAAATGCCAAAATGTAAATGTAAAACAAGGCTTCAGGCTCATCATATAAGAAAGTGGTCTTCAGCCTCTATGTTGAGATACGATGTAGATAATGGCATAACACTATGTAGAAAATGCCATGAATCAATAAACGGGCAAGAGCACTTATATGAATCCTTATTCATGGAGATAATAAGAAAAAATGCCAATTAAAGCACCAGCCTATACGGTAATTAAAGATACTAGAGAGCAAGATGGTTATACTTTTGAGAAATTCAATAGTAGATATGCTTCCTGCAATGGAATGGTTGTTAGAAAATTAGACACTGGTGATTATTCACTTGTTGGCCTTGAAGATAAATTATGTATAGAAAGAAAGGGTAGAATATCAGAGCTTGCTATCAACCTTGGAAAAGATAAGCATAGGTTTATGAGAGAAATAGAAAGGATGAAGGAGTTTCCTTTTAGATTTCTTATTTTAGAATTTTCATTAGAGCATGTAATGAATTTTCCAGAAGGGTCAGACATACCAGAAAGTAATTGGAACTCTATCAAGATAACAAATAAATATATGCTTAAAATGCTCATTGAGTTTCAGATGTATGATGACATCCATGTTATATTTTGCGAAAACAGGAAAAATGCTAAACTTGTAGTCAATAGCATATTAAAAAGAGTGAATGAATTTTACTCAGTAGGGAGAAAAAAGTAATGACTACCAATCTTACTATAGATGTAATATCCGATATCCATAGTCATAATGTCGATGTAGAGCGAAGGGAAATTTACCTTCACGGGTATGTGACAAACGGAGATGAAGACCCCGGCGTTGAGTATAGGATGGCTACCAATTTCTACAAGAATATAAGACTATTAGATTCTTTATCAAAAGACCCTATAATTATACATATGCACTCCGTTGGCGGCAACTGGAATGATGGGATGGTCATGTATGATGCTATCAGAATGTGCAACTCCCATGTAACAATAGTTGTTTACGGGCAAGCAGAATCAATGAGTAGTATTATCTTGCAAGCAGCTGATAAAAGAGTTATGACAAAAAACTCTTACTTTATGTGTCACTTTGGCTCTAGCGGATATGGCGGCCATTATTTAAATGTTCAGAAGGGTGCTGCTTTTGAAAGAAAATTAGCAGAGGCAATGTTTGATATTTATACAGATGTATGCATGAAGGGTAAGTATTTCAAGGAGCATTACACAGAGCCAGACTTTGATAAGGTTAAAAATTATTTAAAAAGAAAATTCAAAGACGGAGACTGGTATCTAGACTCTAACGAGGCTGTTTACTATGGATTTGCCGACTGTGTTCTCAACACTAGAAGATTCAAGGATATAGATAGCTTAAAATGAGTAAACTAAAACTTATAGATGAGGCTTGGCTAAATATAGGTGGTGTTCAGGACAAAGACCTGTTTAACCCATTTGATATAGTCGATTTCAATGAGGATGATTTTCACCTCAGAATGATGTGGCTCATGACAAGACCGGAATACTTCTCTTTTCTATGCAAGCACGTATTCAACATTAATATTCTACCATCGCAAGCACTATTCTTGTGCGAGATGTGGAATAGGAAGTTCCCGATGCTGATTGCTAGTCGTGGATTCGGTAAGTCCTTTATCTTATCCTTATATTCATTAATAAGGGCTTTGATCTTGCCGGATCGAAAGGTTGTGGTTGTCGGTGCCGCTTTCCGTCAATCTAAGGTTTTGTTTGAATACATGGAAACAATTTGGAATAATGCACCAATTTTAAGGAGTATGTGTGATGCGAATAGTGGGCCAAGGCGGGATGTTGATCGTTGTGTTATGCGTATTAATAAATCTCGCGTCACTTGCCTCCCTCTGGGAGATGGACAGAAAATTAGAGGTCAGCGTGCTAACGATATTATTTCTGATGAGTTTGCTTCCATTCCAAGGGACATCTTTGAGACAGTCGTGGCTGGATTTGCCGCTGTTAGTTCTGACCCAATTGAAAATGTCAAAAAAATTGCGGCAGCAAAAAAAGCAGCAGAGCTTGGAGTCGAATTAGAAGCAGAAAGCGATAGTGTTATAGAAAAGAAAGACAACCAGATTATCCTCTCTGGTACTGCGTATTATGATTTTAATCATTTCGCTGACTATTGGAAAAGGTGGAAGTCTATTATCAAAAGTCAGGGTAAATTCAGTAGACTAAGAGAAATCTTTGGTGAAGACCCGCCCAACGATTTTAACTGGAGGGACTATTCTATTATTCGTGTGCCATATGAACTTTTACCAGAGGGCTTTATGGACGCATCTCAGGTGGCTAGGTCAAAAGCCACAGTTCATGCTGGTATTTATCAAATGGAGTTTGGTGCCTGCTTTACACGCGACTCTCAAGGGTTTTTCAAGAGAACATTGATTGAATCTTGTGTTACAGATGACAAGGGTACAATAAAAGATAGTAAAGGTAATGATATTTGTTTCCAAGCACAATTAATGGGGAACAAGGATAAGAAATATGTATTTGGTGTTGACCCCGCTTCCGAGGTAGATAATTTTAGTATCGTTGTATTAGAACTCAATCCTGACCATAGAAGAATTGTTCACTGTTGGACAACCAATAGAGAGCAGCACAAAGAAAAGGTTAAAAGCGGATATTCTAAAGAGAGTGACTTTTATGCTTATTGTGCAAGGAAAATTAGAGACTTAATGAAAATATTTCCGTGTGTGCATATTTCTATGGATGCTGGTGGTGGTGGTATCGCCGTCATGGAGTCTTTACACGATGAAGATAAAATTCAAGATGGTGAATTCGCTATTTGGCCTGTGATAGATGATGACAAACCAAAGGATACAGATGACCATAGAGGACTTCATATCCTAGAGATGTGTCAGTTTGCTAAATATGACTGGCTGGCAGAATCCAATCATGGTTTAAGAAAGGACTTAGAGGACAAAGCCGTTTTATTCCCAATGTTTGACTCGGTAAGTCTTGGCATTGCAAACGCTGAAGATGGACTTAAAGGAAGAAATTATGATACTCTAGAACAGTGCGTAATGGAAATAGAGGATTTGAAAGATGAGTTGACAATGATTCAGATTACTCAGACTGCTACAGGAAGAGACAAGTGGGATACTCCAGAAACAGTTATTGGCACCGGGAAAAAGGGTAAACTCAGAAAAGACCGTTATTCATCATTAATCATGGCTAACATGGCTGCTAGAACAATAGCTAGAACGCCAACTCAGGCTGAGTATACTTTTTACGGCGGATTTGCAACTATCGAGAAGCCAAAAAAAGGTGCTCAAATGTTTTCTGGTCCAGCGTGGTTTACAGACCATATGAAGGATGTTTATTAGAATTTTGTGTATAATTCAATAACGATCCAATTACATTCCAAACGCGAGGAACAGTAGATGTCAAACGACCCCATCATTAGCTGGGAAGATGGAGATGCCAGAGGGAAAGCCGAGGCTTTTGCTAAGTTCTCAGAATCCCAAGATGCTTACAATGGCGTATCCAGAGCTTATCATAGAGATTTTCTCGATATTGAACCAAACCGTTCAGTAAAACCTCATTTTGGAAGTCACGATTACTATGCCTTTAGGCCAGAGGAAGAAGTTCCAAGAAAAGCCAAGGGTATTATCAAGATGTGCATGGATGCTTACGATAAGGTTGGTATCGTGCGAAACATTATCGACCTCATGGGTGACTTTGGATGCCAAGGTATTAATATTGTCCATGAAAACAAAAGCGTGGAAAAGTTTGGTCAACAATGGTTTAAAAAGATAAACGGAAAAGAGAGATCGGAAAGATACCTAAACAACCTCTATAGAACTGGAAATGTATTTATCTATAGAAGCTATGCAGATATTACGCCAGAAATCTCCACCTATCTTAAATCATTAGCGAACGATATTCGCTTAGAAACCCCAGAGATAAAAAAGAATCAAATACCTTGGAGGTATAATTTCTTTAATCCATTAACATTGGATTTGAAAGATGGAAAGGTTGGACTATTCTTAGGTAAAAAGAACTATGCATTAAATGCGAATACATTTTTCGATAACTTCAAGGATGGCACTATACCGGTAAAAGTTCTAGAGACTTTACCAACAGATGTAAAAAATGCAATCAAGAGAAACGACAAAAAGATCGACCTAGACCCAGAAAGGCTATCAATCCATCATTATAAAAAGGATGATTGGCAACAGTGGGCACACCCTCTTGTTTATGCTATTCTCGACGATATCATCATGCTTGAGAAGATGAAACTTGCAGACCTTGCCGCTCTGGATGGTGCAATTTCCAATATTCGACTATGGACACTTGGTGACTTTGACTATAAAGTTTTACCAACAAAAGAGGGTATCAATAAACTCCGTAATATATTAGCTAGTAACACTGGCGGCGGAACTATGGAGCTTGTTTGGGGTCCAGAACTCAAATTTACAGAAAGTAACTCTCAGGTTTATAAATTCTTGGGTTCAGAAAAATACCAATCAGTTCTCAATAGTATCTATGCTGGGCTTGGCGTACCTCCAACCTTAACTGGTATGGCTGGTCAAAGTGGTGGATTCACTAACAACTTTATCTCATTAAAAACTTTGGTTGAAAGACTTCAGTACGGAAGAGACTCTCTCACAAAATTCTGGGAGCAAGAGTTAGAGTTTGTTAGAAAGTCTATGGGCTTTAGAAAGCCTTTCCATGTTGTCTACGATCAAATGAGCTTATCTGACGAGGCTTCAGAAAAGAACCTTCTTCTTCAGCTTGCTGATAGAGATATTATCTCTCACGAGACTGTCCTAGAAAGATTTAAAGAAGTTCCAGCCGTTGAAAGAGTTAGGCTGCAAAGAGAAGACAAAGCCAGAACTTCTGATAAGATTCCCCCAAAAGCAAGTCCATTCCATAACCCTAATCATGATCAAGAGTTGGAAAAAATTGACAAGCAGGGTAAAATCAATGAAAAGATTAGCGAGAAAAAGGCCAGTCAAAAACCAAGCAACGAAAACGGAAGACCTCCTAATAAATTAGATGAGGGCCCAAGAAAGAAGCGTGTAGATACTCCTAGATCAAAACCGGGAGTAGCTGAACTTGTTGTGTGGGCAACATCTGCTTTTGAGGCTGTTGAGTGTCTCAATAAAGGATATCTTGATATGAAGTCCAAGTCTAACCTTCGTCAATTAACAAAAGATGAGGCGGCAGAACTGGACAATATTAAGCTATCTGCTTTTTTAGCACTTGAGCCGCTGTGTGAATTGAACAACAATAATATCCACAAGGCTATTGCCTCTTCTTATTCAATTTCAGGCGATTTTAGATCACTAAGAGAAAAAAGTACAACAACTGAAAATTATAAAAAACTTGTTGTTGGCACCTATATTGAGTCATTCATTGGTGGTAATTAGGCTTTTTTTTGAAAAAAATATTTTTTTGTGTATAATTGTCTGAGGTTAAAAATATGTCAATAAAAATCTATCAAAGCGAAATAAACGACGGCATTGGCGAACTCATTAAGAGTACCGCCAGTGTTGCGTATTGTTCTGAAGCCACTGTTAAAAGGGGCGAGTTAGCGGTCGCTAAAGAAGTGATCTCTAATGTAGATGTTCTCGACAGAGTGGTTGCAGAAAACAAAGACCAAATAGACCTATATTATTTAGAGTCTGTTCTTGTTTCAACCGGCTGGAATAAAAACGATGATGTATTCTTATCAGAAGCAACTTGGGCTGCTAGAAATACCCCCGAAGACAAGCAGTTCAACTTCATGCACGATGAGAATGACATCATTGGTCATATAACTGGTAGCTATGTTTTAACTAAGGATGGCAAGGCTGTAGCAGATGAAGATATAGCTAGACCAGACGAGTTTGACATTATTACTCAGGGCGTTCTTTACAATAGCTGGACCGGTGAAGAAAACAGAGACAGAATGAGTAAAATTATAGCAGAGATTGAAGAGGGTAAATGGTATGTCTCTATGGAGTGCCTATTTGCTGGTTTCGACTACGCTTTAATTGATGAAAAAGGTGTTGCCAAAGTATTACCTAGAGATGAGGCTTCCGCATTTCTAACTAAACATCTTAGGGCTTATGGTGGAGCTGGTGAGTATGATGGATACAAACTAGGTCGTGCTTTATCTAATATTGCATTTTCTGGAAAGGGATTGGTATCTAAGCCCGCTAATCCTAGAAGTGTTATATTAAGTAAGAGTGCAGCACAATTCAATGTAAATAGCGATTCTATACTTTCAATAGGAGAATTTAAAATGTCAGATTTGCTAGAAAAGCAATTGGCTGAAGTTCAGTCGCAGCTTGCACAAGCTAAGACTGAAAACGAGGCTATTAAAGCTCAAATCGAAGAAGCAAAAGATAAAGAGTTTGCCTCTAAGGTCGAGACTTTTGAAGCAGCTGCTGAGTCGAGCCAAGCTACAATTGACGAGCTAAACGAGTCGATCAAATCAACTCAAGCTCGTGTCGCTGAACTTGAGGACGCACTTCAAGCATCCCAAAATGAATTGGCAGAAGCCATGAAAGAAGTGGATGAAATGAAGAAAAAAGAGAAAATGGAAAAGCGTAAGGCTGGTTTGGCTGAAGCTGGACTAGAAGAAGAAGAGATTTCAGAAACTCTCGCCTCCTTCGACGCTCTCAACGATGACGCTTTTGAAGCTATCGTTGCTATGATGAAGAAGAAGGCTGGTAAGAAGTATGCTAAAGATGACGAAGCGGAAGCTGGTATGCCTCCCGAAGTCAAAGAGCAGATGGAAAAGAAAAAGAAAGAAAAAGACGCTAAAGATGCTAAAGCTGAACAAGCTGAAGAAGCTGAAGCTGAAATTTCTGAAGATGCGTTTGAAAACGTAGAAACCTCGGAAGCAACTATGGTTGAGCCAGAAGCTGCTGACGAACTAGACCAAGCAAGAGCCAGCGTTGCAGACTGGTTCTCTAACCATGTTCTTAAAAACAAGTAATCTAAGGAGAATTAACTATGGCTCTTAAAGCAGATAGATACGAAGAATCAACTGATATCAGCTATTTTTACACAGCTGGTGCCGTTTCTCGCGGTGGAGTTGTTTGCCTAGAAACACTTAGTGCTTCTGGTGCAGCAATGGATCAGGGTGACAACACCGTTTCTTACCAGCAAGCAGCAGCTTCTGATGTTCCTGTTGGTGTTCTTTTGAATGACGTTGTAAATAAAGACCTAACCAGAACTCACCTTAATCAGTATAAGGATGAAGTTCAACTTGGCGGCAAAGTGACTGTCATGACTCGTGGTTGGGTTGTCACTAACATGATTGACGGCACTCCAAGTCCGGGCGACGTTGCTTACGCATCTGACGCTGGCGGAACTGCTGGATATATCACCGATAGTGCAGCTTCCGCTACAGCTTCTGGTAACTTGGCAATTGGCCGATTCATGTCCGCTAAGGATACTGATGGCTACTGCAAAGTTTATGTCAACCTTCCTAATCACGGCCCACTTGCCTAAGCCATAATCTAAAGGAGATTTAATAATGTCATATACAGAAAGACCAAGTGATGAATTTCTCAGTCTTTACAGAAAGACTGGTGATAACGATCAAAATGTGGCTTATGCCGCACAACGCGAATTCGCAAAAGCTCTTGAGCTTCCTTTGCGTAAGGGCGTTCTGATCGGAAACATTCTCGGAAATATTTTCGAGACTATTAACGTTGAGCCGGGAGCTACTACTGAGTACCCACTCGACCTCATTTCGCCGGGACTCGAAGGTGAGCATGTTGCTTACACCAATCCGGGTCATGGTCGCATCCCTGAGCGTGCGGTCGAAAGCGATTACGTCATGATTCCAACCTACAGCATCACTTCGAGCATTGATTATTTGCTCCGTTATGCTCGTGAGGCTCGTTGGGATGTGGCTGGTCGTGCTGCACAGGTCATGGAAGCTGGTTTCGTAAAGAAGATGAACGATGACGGATGGCACACCCTTTTGGCTGCTGGCGTTGACCGTAACATCTTGGTTTACGATGGTGACGCAACCGCAGGTTTGTTCAGCAAGCGACTTGTTAGCTTGATGCAAACTGTTATGCGTCGTAATGCTGGTGGTAACACCGGCTCTGCTAATCGTGGTCGTTTGACCGACCTATACGTTTCTCCAGAGGCTCTTGAAGATGTCCGTAACTGGGGATTGGATCAGGTTGACGAAGTTACTCGTCGCGAAATCTACACCGCGAGTGAAGGTGGTGCTCCTATCACCCGTATCTTTGGTGTCAACTTGCACGATCTTGATGAGCTTGGCGAAGGTCAAGAATACCAAGATTTCTTCGTGACTGGTCTTGGCGGTGCTCTTGAAGCAAGCGACCTTGAATTGGTCGTTGGTTTGGATCAAGGCTCGAATGACAGCTTCGTTATGCCAATGAAGCAAGCTCTTCAAGTCTTTGAAGACCCAACCCTACACCGTCAGCAACGAGTTGGCTACTACGGGTGGGCTGAACTTGGATTTGGTGTTCTCGATAACCGTCGCGTTATGCTTGGCTCCTTCTAATAATCCGATTGAGTTCTGATTATCTAAAGAGTCATCCTCATATCATTGGGGATGGCTCTTTTTTTGTGTATAATAGGTTGTAATTCGCGTCTTACAACATAATAGGATTTTCTTTAAGGGGAAAATATATAATGACAGCTTTATCAGACTATCTAGAATCTGGTCTATTGCACCATGTATTCAGAGGCCAAGAATTCCCAAAATTTGGCGGTGTAGCTATCGCCCTCTGTAGTGGAGTCCCCGTTGACAGCGATGACGGAACGACTATTCCAGAATTACCAACAGGAATTGCTGGTGATGATACTGGCTACAGAAGATACAATCTTGGCAGCCCAACTGATAGTGGGAACTATTTTTGGGAATATAATATAAATGACCACAATGCTGGAAGTGGCCTAATTAAAAATGATGTAACTTTACTATTTGATACAGCACTCCTAGACTGGGGTTGGGTATCGGGTATAGCAATTGTCGATTCCGGCGACTATGGAACCGGCAACCTCCTAATGTATTCAGAACTAAGCAATCCAAGAGTAATTTATCAGGGGGATTCAGTTAAATTTGACTCCTCTACCCTGCAAATCAAATTCAAGTAAGGTTAAATTATGATTTTGACCAAATCAGAATATCTGAGTAAGATAGATATCTTACTAGCAGATAACTCTACGCAAGAGATTTCACCTTTAGATATTAGAACAAGTTTAGTAGACTTGGTTGATTCAATAGGTAATCTCGTAGAGGGTGCAGAGTTAATTGCGACAAACTTCTCTAGTCCAGACACCAGAACTACTAGGGGTGGTGATTGGTCCCTCAATAGCATGTTTTTGGCGGGAAGGTCTAGCGTAGATAACTCTGCTTTTGGTTACGCATCACTTAGAAATAATTACAACGGAATAGAAAATACCGCTGTTGGCTCTTATTCTTTAGCTTGTAATTTATATGGTAGTCATAACTCTGCCCTTGGTTATCTATCTCTTTCTCACAACACGAATGGTAGCGGTAATGTTGGCGTTGGCCCATTCTCACTAAGCAATAATAAACGTGGCAATTTTAATATTGGTATAGGTCACGGTGCTGGTTACTATATAGACCAAGACGATGATTTTAAATTTTATCTTGGTTCTTTCCCAATTACTTCTGGTGACACTTGTGTTGGTGACACGCCAGTAACCAGCGGTGCCGCACCGCTTCTCTTTGGCGACCTAAAAGTTGAATCCCATAGACTAGGGATTGGCGTTAATGAATTACACAATTATGGCATGTTGCAAGTTTCTGGCGACGTATCCCCTGTTACTAGTGGCTCTTTTAACCTTGGAAATAGCTCACGACCTTGGTCGTCTATCAATAATGAAATCCAGTTTTCTGGTAGTTTTATTGGTTTTGGCGGCCCTCCATCTGGCGATGTGCATGGTATACCAGACGCGAATACTACTATGCATGGCGACCTGCTTCCGGGGGAAGACGGCAGGTGGGCTTTAGGTAATCCGGGAACTGGTGGAAATAATAGACTGCTTTGGGATGGTTACTTTAACGATGTTTTAATTAGCGGTCAGGCATTTATTAATGAAGCACAATATAATACAATAGAAGAGTGCCTGTATGAATGTAAGACGTTACACTTAGCTACTAGCGGCTTCTGCGACCCAGAAAGCAATGGTTTTGACGATTCTGCCGTTTGCGGAATCTTGAACGATGAAGGGCTAGACGGTGCTGGTTTTGAAATTCACTCCAGTGGTGCTGGTAATTCCTACAGAAGAGATTATAGATTTATTTATAGACCACCAGATGTTGATCTAAATTGTCTACCGGTAGATAATGCTTTCACTAGATCAAGATTTGAATCCAACATTTCTCTAGAAGTTGTTGACGGTGCAGCATTAATCAGCGAAAGATTGCTTGGTAGATATGACACCAGCTTGGCTATTCAAAGTGGCTGCATGGGTATCTTCTTAGAACCATACGCCGTTTCTGGGCAAAGGGTGGTTGTAGCTCAAGAGCCGCATTACACCAATCAGTACCCAACCCTGAATGATGTAAACTTTATCTCACGTTCTGGTACAGACATTATTGATGGTAATCCTAGCGGTTACAATTATACCGCCATGTACGGAACTGTAGACTCTGGCGTTCAAGTCTCACAAAGATTTGCGAGTAGAATTAAAAGCTCAAGCACTGTTCGTGGATTCAGTATTGTTTACCATGACGAACTAGATCAGGAATAAATAATGAAAGATAGACTATCAATACATATAGATAACGGTCAAGCCGACGTAAGAGAAGCAGTGACCGTATTAAGGAATGGTGGTACTGGTTCGCAGTCTGGATTGGTTGGTATCACTAATGCGGTTTATGATCCTGACACTGGCTCTCCCGTTATACCGAACACTATATTCAATGTTCAATCAACTGGCGACTCTACCATTAGATTTACTAGTGGTCCATCCAAGGATTATAGAAGCTCATTAGAATTACTCGGCGTTAGTAATACGCGATCTTCTGGGTTGCACATTACCTATAATCCTGAGTTTGATGATGCGTACATCGAGGAAGTATCAAATGGCTATGGCTACAACGAGCCATGTATCAATCCGGGGGTCAGTGATAAAACAGTGGCCGACTTTTCCCTGATTCGCCCCAGCGGAAACGAAGGGATGGAATTTTCACATATTTCTCTTTCTGAGCGTGGGTATGTCAGTATTGGATTAACAAGGGCACATGAGCAGAGAAACTTTGAAGCTAACGCACCGCTCACCATCGCATATGACTGTGCTGGACACCAAGATAGCGGCACCATATCTATTCACGAACAAGCGTCTTCACCAGCAGACCATGCAGATTTTGGTAAATTATATGTTAAACCGTATTCCGTTGGCGGCAGAACTCAAGCGATTTATTTTAAAGACGACGGTGGAAACGAAACGAATCTTGTCTTATCCCAAGACTTAGAACCTACTAACCCTGAAGATGGATTAGTTTATGGTGATGCGTTTTGTAATACTTACGGTGGCTTAAATAGTCCTCCAACTAGAGCAGAAATATCTGCCCGAACACAAAATACATTCTATGGTAATAACGTTGCTAACGATACGGTATATACAAGCGGCAACTTACTTATGGGGTGCGTAACCGCTAGTGGTCTCACTGAAGTATTCAATAATATTGTGCTTGGCAATGGGTCTGCACAAGATGACGGCGAACTTAAAAATAATATTCTTATCGGTCACGGGTCAATTCAAGGGCTGTCGAATGGTCTTATAAATTCTATCGTTATCGGTCATGATTTACAGATTGATGACTCTGATGCGACCGTTGATGGACTACTTTCTATCGGGGGGTTGCTTGAGGGCAATCTTACTGAGAATAGTAAATACCTATCAGTTACAGATGGTTACTTTTCTGTTCTTGAAACTGATGATGTAGAGTTCAAAATATCTCAAGAGTATGATGATGGACTTTCTAGGTTTACTACCAATATTGACGTTATAGATTACGAAACTTCGTCTAACACAGACTATAATCTCAAGTTTAATTTTAAAGGTAATAATCCATCAAGCTCTACCTTAACCCTATTTAGGTTGGAGCCAAACAACACGAAGATGACCAATTCTGTTAGCTTCGGAACTCAGAGTAATCCATATGCAAGACTTGAGGGCGATTTGCTTATTAGAGGGGCTATTAAATTTGCCGATGGCTCGACTATTAATGGTCTGTCTGATGCCGAGTACACACCCGTTGCTGGTGTTACCGGCGTTCAGGTTGTATTCCAAGATAATGTAGATAAAATCAGGCTTAATTATTCTTCACTAGATTTGGCTTCTTCACTTGATACTATAGAGCCCAGCACGGCTTTTGTGGCCCTGCAAGTTGGTGGAACTTCTTCAAGTAGTATTGGTAAAATTTCTCTTGAGGGTCTTGCTGAGTATGTTGGCGGTGGCGGTGGAGATGGAGGTGGAGACACAATCGCTGTAGAAAACTGCAATATACTGGCTACAAATTCTGAAAACAGAAACAGTGTTTCCACAGCATTAAATACCGGTTCTGTGATGATGGGTTGTGATGTCGCAGAAAATGCCCAAGGCTGGGTAAACTCAGTTATGATTGGTACTGAGGCTGGTGCCGATGCCACTACACCAAACGCTAATCTAGATATTGAAAGTGCGGCAGTATTTATCGGTACTCGTGCTGGTAAAGATTGCGATAATGTTTATAGAACAATTTGTATTGGTAACAATGCTGGTCAAACAGCCAGCGGCTCTACTGACTCTGTATTTATTGGGGCCAGTGCTGGGTTTGGCTCTAACTATGATGAATCTTTGGGGCTTGGTGAATGGGCACTTGCTAGTCCACTTGGCGAAGTTAATGCTGGGTCAGGAAACTTAGAAATTGTAACTGGTTTACTGAATAACCAACGACTGTTCCACCCAACTGTTCTTGATGAGAATGGCGATCCAAGACAGTTAAATTATAGGATGAATATCCAGAATACTATCGCTGGACGCACAGATAAAAGAAATATTTCTGTCGGAGACGCTAGACTGTCACCAACAGCACCGCTAGAAGTTAGAAGATCGAGTACGCTTCATGGCGACAATCCGAACAACTATGTTCAGGCTTGGTACTGCGATGATGTTCTTGTTGCCAGCTTGGATTGCGACGGTAATTTTGTGGCTGGCGACGAAGCCCAAAACGTTGAAGGCTTTGTTGTTGGTTCTGACTTGACCGGTAGTGCAACAATGAGCCTTCCAACTTCAGGAAAGTTGAACATTTATGAAGACGGTGTTTCTACGGGGCGAGAAATTTATATTAAAAACAGAGACCCTAACTTAACCATTAACGGAGGAACTTATGTGGTCGCCACTAAGATAGGTAGTGATTATAGACCGATTTGGGTAAGCTGCTCTTAAAAATGAATAGGATTAGATAGATGGGAAGACCTGAAGACTGCAACTGCTGCGAAGATTTTGGCAATCCGCCACTGCCACCAATTACTGATTGTGATGGTGCGATCTGCATTGCATTTATAGACGAGAACAACGACAGTAACGGTAGAGACACCGTTGATGCTAAGTTTGCTGAATGGGTAAAGGCTTTTCCCAATAGAATTCTTTTTGTGGTAGATGTATTTGTTAGTAATCCATTGAATCCAAACGGGACGCCAAAGTTATATTTTCCAGATGGCTGGGACGATCACAATAATGCTTTTAATCTTCGCGGTGAATTTATTCGTGGCCTTTCCGTTCCAGAATTTTGCAATAGAGACAATGGAGACGTTGGTCTTGCAACAGATATTTGGGCTGCACTTACTACAATTGCTGCTGATAGGGGTATCTCAGCCGAACTTGCTTCCGCAACAGATGTTTCTATCTTTGTTGACACAACAAATAGTATGCCAGATGGTACAGTTCTAGCTGCTTATAACTTACTTGTTAGCGAAGCTGAATCTGCCGGTAAGACAATAACAACTAGCACTTTCAATTCTGATGAAGATTATATCTGCCCATTTGTAAATTCTACCTGTTGTAATAATGAATTCGTAAAACCCTTACAAGATTTATGCAATGTCACCCCTACGTGTGAACCGGCGTATCTTAAATTAACAAATAGATCATTACCTATTGGCTCAACAAATTTTCTTATTAGGGAATATATCGACTATGATCCCGACAATCCACCAAGTGAGGAATGGTACTCAATTTATGGCGGCGTTGAAAGGGTGTATGCTCTTGAATACGCCGGTGCTGGAACAGCTTATGAAGCAAACACGACAGACCAACGTGCGTTAGTAGCGGAAACAAACGATCAACAACTAGTAATGCTTGCCGAAGTTACTAATTCTGAAGGTACAAGTTTAGACTTTGTAGACATTAACTATACTATAGAGTATAGCGATGACAACGGCGTGACTTGGACAGAAATAGAGAACTTGGGCAATAGGACATCTGGGCAAACCTTAACGAAAAAATTTCTTGTTGATGATTATGGTGGTAGTTCTGCATCCGCCGAAACAGTCCACACCTTGCTTGGTGATACTGTTAATAACTACACAACTACCACATGGGAAGCAAGATTTAACGCTAGAAGAATATATGATCGAGATTTTAGAATTGTAGCTTCTGCCCCAGATTATCCAGCACTAGGTTCTGTCGCGTTTGGTTTTAAATTAGAGGAATACAGGGTGGCTGGCAGAACTGGTGCTACTGTGCCAGACCCAGAGGTAATAACGAATTTTCTCATTGATTACCATCAACTTAATGCAATATTCCTTAATACTTCTCTATTTCGCTGCTTCAAAGAATTAAACTTTGTAAATGGACTTCCCGTCCCCACTTTCGGGTTGCTCAATAATTATAATTATGGTAAACTTCCAGAAAATGTATATTACGGTGTTGACTACAGGGTTGGAGGACAATATATCCAAGAAGACTTCAATTTAAGTTATGAATATCGCGACAAAATTGACTTGGCGGAAAGTAGTAGTACCGGCTCTTGCTGGAGTACAGAAACAATTTATACCAACTGGATTAAATCTTTTTCGAGTCTGGGTACGGGAACATCCAATGCTAACGGTGTCGGAAGCAAAAACAACAAATACACTGTTTCATCATCTTTTGCAGAGGGCATGTCTATTAGTATGTATGATGCTTTTAGTCGGCTGCAAGTCGATGACGGTTATCCGCTTTTTGATACTGGCATTTCTTCCCTGAGAACTTGGTACAACAGTGACCTTAGTGATCCAAAGAATATTCGCGGGGAATATCAGATTAACGATTCAGTTTTCTCAACAGGTCAGCGAGAGGAACTTCTGGAGATTGCGTGCTATTATCGCAGTGATCGCGGTATCAGATACGTTAAGACTGAACCAGTTTTTAGACTTGAAGACTTCAAGAGACTTTATTTTAAAGACGGTATATGGAATGACTGTGCACGTTGCTGGTTATATTATGACGATCAGTTAGTCCTTGATTACACAGCAGAAGGACGCTCTTTTTTACGATATTTTGGTATAGAGGTTTTACGATCAAATAGAGAATACAGATTTGTAGCGACGATTAATAATACAGACACTAAAATTTATTCACCAGTATTTCGACCGCTGTTCCTCTGTTATGATCGGCGGTTTGGGTCTTACGCTAATCAATATATTCCGTGTGACGATATATGTTCATAATATCAGATAGAGTACGAGAAACATCATCCACTACTGGCACCGGTTCAGTTGTGTTGAATGGTGCGTATGGTGCTTTCCAAACATTCAATACTGGTATTGGAAACGGAAATACGACTTACTATACCATTGAGAGCACTACTCAGTGGGAAGTTGGTCAGGGCGTTTACGACTCATCAACTAATTCTCTGTCGCGAGATATAGTTTTTGACAGTTCTACTGGTGGAGGAAAGATCGACCTTGATGGCGTGTCGATTGTATTCTGTACCCTTCCAGCGGGTAGAACATTTGTTGAAGACCCAGATGGTAATGTTTTTGTTTCTGGTGTTCACGCAACGAGTGGCATATTCGAGTCGCTACAAACTCAAGATTTGACGCTAACTAATGATCTTGTTGTTAGCGGAGATACTTATCTAAATACTCTGAGTGCTACTGGTGATTCGTTAGTTTCCAATATTGCTTCTACTGGCGAAGTTACCTCTAGCGGATTTCTAACACTAATTAGGCCAAATTCTGCTGGCAACTTTTTCCACGCATACAAAGACGACTCTATCAATCAAACAGTTTCTTTGCATGTAAACTCTAACACCTCTCCGCTTTGGAGACTTGGATTAAAAACAAATCCAGACAGTCAAACTGATCCACCTACATTTGCTTATGTGTATGGTAGTGATGGGTCGGTTGGTCTATTAAGTAATGTCGATAATTATATTGCTTTGGCAGATAGTCTTGGCTTTTTTGTTACCCACGACAACAACATTATATTTAGAGCCAGTTCTCAAACCGGTGTCTATATTGATGCTAATAATTCTGCTTACCCAGCTTTTACAATTAGTGGCCCAATTCTAGGCGTAGAAGATTTACAAAGATGGGAAGACTCTGCTGGTAATATTTTATCGGTAGTAGATAGCGGTGGAAGGTTTGGTATCCTAACAGAATCGCCAGACTACGAACTGGACGTTAATGGTAGTGGTAGATTTGAGACCGCTTTCTATACTAGCGGTATTTATTTTCAAGACGGTAGTTTTCAAAATACTGCGGTTCTTGGTAGCGTGGAGCAGATTGAGGCTGTATCTGGAATTGCCGTTTATGCATCTGGACTAGCAGATCAGAACGCACTAGATATATTGACTGTTTCTGGATTACTTGGAGGCTCCTTTGAGAATGACTTAACTGTTTCTCTTGGTGGTGGCAAAACTTTCGGTCGTTACGAAAATGGCGATGTAATACCCGCATCTGGATTAACTCCAATTGATGTGATAACTCTCGCGGTAACTGAACCAATAGCACCAACGGTTAGCCTTACCTCATCATCTCAGGTTGATTTTAATCAAACCAGCGTGAGCGTAACCTTGAATTTCAGTCATACAATCAACTCACTAGGTGCTTCTGTATCTTCAGCGTCACTAGAGTTTAGACGTGGGAATACTGGGTCTTGGACGGTTTTATCAACATCTACTTCTACTCCAGACTCTTATGTTCATAGCTTTACCGATACATCATTTAATACAGACGTTCTCAATTATAGATATGTTGTAACTGATAGTGTTGGTGCTACAGCTACGGCAACAAAAGATATTCAGCCAGACACTTATTCTGCTCCAACAATTTCGTTCACAGTTGTCGCCAACTCGACTACTTCGCCTGAGACAAACTCATCTAGAGAGCGTGGCAACGTTGACTCGCAGATTAGCGGCTCTGTAACAAGAAACGAAACCTACGTTGACCTAATTAGTTATACATTACAATACAGTGTGGACGGTGGTGCTTGGACAGATATTGGCTCTGCCGTTTCTATAGGTCCGGGTAGTGACACAATAGCTTCCACAAATCATAATCCAACGTCAGATAATACTGCGTCAAATATTAGATATAGAGTTAAGGTCATTGATGATTACACCACTACATACTCATCTACATCTACTGTAAACTTTGGGTTCCTAATATTCTACGGTCCAGATAGTGCTGCACCAGTAACGTCTGCCGCCGTAAGAGCTTTGCCAGATAGGTTGTTTACAGATGGCAACGACACATTCAATCTTAACACTGGGAACACCCTTATTAATTTCACGGTTGCTATTCCTAGTACAGAGACTATCTCAGAAGTTCTTGATTTGGATGCACTCAACGCTAACATCACGTCAGAATATATCAACAACCCATTCAATGTAGATGACGCTGGTGGAACATCGGTATCTTATAATGTTTATACGATGACCATCTCTATTCCTTATTCAACAAATCACAGACATCAGGTTACAAAGGGATAAAGGATGGCTCTGGAACTACCATTTGGTGTAAAACCCGTTAATCCTGTACCAGTTGAATTCTGGTCTGGGCCTTATAGCGGTGTGCTTACTCAAGAAGCTATCAATTCTGCAAACAGTGGAATACCAAGCGGTGTGCGTTTTGCCTCTATGGAAGTTAGTCTGCTTGTCGATGGTACTCCTGAAAAATACTGGTATAATTCTGGTATTGGTGATGAGTTTTTAGTTCCATTTAACGCATCGCTTAGTGGCTATGTAGACGCTGAGATTGACGCCGTTTCCGGCATTGCTGTTTATGCTTCTGGACACACCCTACAAACCGTTACAGATAACGGTGCGGTTACAGATAACGAAATTACTATAAATGCTAATTTCTTTGCTGTTAGCGGTGGCTTATCTGGTATTGATTTTACCCCACTCGCTGAAGCTAGTTACCCGCCCCATCAAGAAGGTCGCATCTTTTATGATGAAGATAATCACACGCTTTCGCTATACAATGACGAGTCTGCGGTTTCTCTTCAGGTTGGTCAAGAGACACACCTTAGAGTTAGAAATGAAAATTCATACACTCTAGCAAATGGTTCTGGACTTTATCTTGTTGGTTCTCAAGGGACTCACCCAACCGTAGATTACGCTATTGCTAGTGGTGAAAATACTTCTCATGTGGTTGGTCTTGCTACTCACGACATTTTACCAAACTCATTTGGTTATGTAACTACATATGGTATTGTTAGAGATGTAGATACTAGTGCTTTTGGCGATGGGGATGAGCTTTATTTATCAGCAGAACATTCTGGTGTTCTCGTTAATGTCTCACCAATATCACCAAATTATAGGTCTACTATTGGTCATGTCATCAGAAGTCACCCTTCTAACGGTTCTATATTAGTATTTAACGAAGGGAAAAAGCTGGGCGGCGGTGACGCTAAAACGCTTGGAAATATTGGCACTAGCGGTATAGCATTTTTTGAGGGTGTTACCCCAGATAATAGTGCTGGTATCCTAGCTTCTGATCCAGATTTTTACTTTGACCAATCTAATAGCAGGGTCCAGCTAGATACTGGGGGTATTAGGTTTAGTGACGGAACAATACAAACTACAGCCTCCGCAGGGGCTGGAAATAGAACATACAACAACATATCGTCCGACTTTAGTATGTCAGACACTTCAGATGTTGTATTTATGGATACAAGCTCAGGACCAGTTAATGTTTATTTACCAACGGCAATTGGACAGGGTGGAAAGGAACTTATGATAAAGATGAAGGCTGGCAGTAATTCAGGAGTTCTTTTGGCTAGTGGTGCTCAAGCTATTGATGGAAACAGCCAATTTCCCGTGTATAATCTATATGAGAGCATTACTTTAATTTCCGACAATTCTAATTGGTTCATATCTTAGGAGATATCCATGTCATACAAACCAAATCTTAGAAATACAAGTGGTATTGTATTTTTTGGTGAGCAGGGTAGTCAGCCTACTTACTACTCTGACTCTAATTTTTTGATTGAGGATGGTGCTGCTGGTAATATTCAGGCACCAAACCTTAAAATTTCAGACGGCGGAAATATCGGTAGTGTCTCTGATCCAGACGCTATTGCTATCGCTGCTAACGGCAATGTTACATTATCTAAAAGTCTTAGCGTTACTGGCGATTTGACAGTAAATGGTACTACGACCACGGTTGATTCTACCGTTGTTACGATTGAAGACCCGGTTATTATCATTGGTGCTCAAGCTGGTGATAACCCCTACGGTTCCACAACTGACGACAATAAAGATCGTGGTATTTCTTTCTTCTGGAATGACGGAACTGGTCCGTCTATTGGTTTCTTTGGTCACGACGACTCCAGAAAAGGCTTTGTTTATGTTTCTAGTGGTACTTTCGATGCAACGTCTGGAGTTATCACTGGTGATCCGGGCTGGGCTGTATTTGCTGGTGTTTCTGGTGCTTTGGCTGGAAATGCAACTACCGCCACCGACGCTACCAACGTAACTGTAACCGCTAATAATACAACTAATGAAACTGTTTACCTAGCATTTGTTGATGGTGCTACTGGCTCACAAGGTATTGAAACAGATACCGCACTTAGCTATAATCCGTCTACGGACACTTTAACCGCTGGTACGTTTAACGGCAATCTAACCGGAAATGTTACTGGTAATGCAGATACAGCAACTTCAGCCGCAGCTTTGACCAACGAAAGATACATTGGTGTTTCTGGTCAAGTTGTTGGCAGCGGTGCATTTGATGGAAGTGCAGATGTTGTTGTTAATACAGATTTGACTCTAGAGGCTATTAGAGATCAAACTGAGAAAGGCTCTGCTGCGGTTGCTGCCGACTATATCTTATTGATGGACTCAGAAGATAGTGATAACCTGAAAAAGATTTCACGATCTAACCTTATTAGTGGTCTTGGTGGCTTTAGCAACTTTACCGTTAGTGACAGAGTAACCACCGGAACTGTGGACGATGGTGAGCAACTTATCTTCACTGATGGTCCAACTATCAACTTTACAATTGCAGCAGAGGGTAGTAATCACACTGTTAGCGGTGTTGTTGTTGACAATAGTATTGATGAAAACAAGCTAACCACATCCGTTGCTGGTCTTGGTATCGCTGGTGGTAACGGCACCGCACTTTCGTTTGCACCTAGTGAACTCACTGATACAGCAATTGCCAACGGTGACTCGCTCGTATTCATGGATGCTACTGATAGTAATGCTCCAAAGGTAGAAGCTCTTGCTGATATCGCAACCTTGTTTGCTGGTGTTGGCCTTAGTGCTTCTAATTCTGTACTTGCTGTTAATGCCGGTGTTGGTCTTGTTGCTAACGGTGACAATATTGATGTTGACTTGAGCGAATTTAATGCAGTCGCCTTGGCTTCTGGTGACAGTTTTGCTACTCTGGATTCTGATGGATCAGCCGAACAGCGAACTACGATCATGGACCTTGGTGCCTACCTCGCTGGTGGTACTGGTTCTAACATTGTCGTAAATGGTAGTGGTCAGTTGTTTGCACAGGCTTCTTCTTCGTTTACTATCACTGACGGATCGACCCCTCAAGTTATTGAGGATGGCGACACAATTACATTCAGTGACAGTACACGCATTAACTTTAGCACTTCTGCCACTGACACCGTTAGTGCTGATCTTATCGCTAATACTGTTAGTGAAACCTACTTGACAACTTCGGTTGCTGGTGCTGGTCTTTCTGGTGGTAATGGTACTGCACTCGCTGTAGATATTTCTGAATTCAGTACCGTTGCAGTTGGTGCTGGTGATAGTTTCTTGGTTCTTGATAACGACGGAAGCACTGAGCAACGTGCTACAGTTGACCAGCTTGGTACTTATCTTGCTGGTGATAACATTACTAATACCGCTGGTGTTCTTAGTGTTGCTGATAGCGATATTGAAGCCGCTATCTTTACTGATGCAAACTTCACCGATGGAACTACCGTAAACTTTACTGTTAGTGCTGGTGCCAGTGTTACTGCTGAAGTTCAAGCAATTGACACTACTCACTTTAATGCGACTGCACTTGTTACTGAGGGAGAAGGTATTGGGTCTAACGACAATGATACCACGATTCCAACATCTGCTGCTGTTAAAGATTATGTAGATAATGTTGCGGTTAAGACGGTTGTTACTGACAGCACAACTAGTGCTATCCTTTCTAGTGAAGATGTTTCACTAGCAGATGCAAGTGGTGGCTCTATCACTCTTACTTTGCCAACTCATTCTTCTGGTAAGGTTGTGACCGTTAAGAAAACTGATTCTAGTGGAAACACAGTAACCGTTACTGGTGCTACTGGAAATGTTGATGGTGCATCTAACGTTATTCTATATTCGCAGAATGAAAGCGTAACCGTTATCTCTGACGGTGCTAACTGGTTTATTATCTAATAGGTATCTTGATGTATAGCATAACACTACAAACAACCGATAATGTTATTACCTCTGGCGATAGAATAGGGCAGCTGCAATTCGCTGCCTCGTCTGAGTCAGATGGTAGTGCAGCCATCTCTATTGCTGGTAGTGTTTATGTTCAGGCTGAAGGAAGTTTTCAGTCTGCATCAAATGCCGCATCTATAGTCCTAGCTACAGCCGCTGCCGATGCGTCGGCGGCGGTTGGCAGGATTAAGGTAACAGATAATGGTCATATTGTACCAATGGCCGCAGATTCTTATGATTTGGGTGATTCAACTTTAAGGTTTAAGGATGTTCATGCATCAGGAGGGGTATTCTTAGCAGACACCACTCCTGCCGTTACTACTAATAAATTATACAACGAAGGCGGCACCCTCAAGTTTAATGGCTCTGCTGTTGGCGGTGGCAGCTATACTGCTGGTAGTGGATTGGTACTGGTTGGGGATGAGTTTAATACCGCTGGCACCGCTAGTTTTGAAAAAATATTGTTTGATAATACTGATGCTGTTCAGATCGGATTATATTCTGAAGCCGCTGCTACAGGTATTGCTATTGGGTATCAAGCTGGCTCTGGTGCATCTGACATTGGAGATAATGTATTTATTGGCAACGGTGCCGGTGCCGAATCTTTTACAGCTCACGATGCGGTTATAATTGGTTGGCAGGCTGGTTATGATGCTCATTCAGATGGCACTGTTGCTGTTGGTCGTGAAGCCGGAAAATTTGCCTATATGCAAGACGGTGTTGCTATAGGAAATCGTGCTGGAATGAGAACTTCTTGGAGTGCAACTAATGATCTCTATAAGGTGTGTGTAGGTGCCGACGCTGGATATCTTAGTTCTAACGCTGATTATGCCGTTCACTTGGGGTATCAAGCTGGATACAGTGCTGACAGTCAATGGGGCGTTGGTATTGGATATAGAGCACTCAAAGAATGTCACGGTGCTAGAAACTTAGAGATATTGTGTAACTCTACTTCTCCTTCTACATCCGTTATAGGTACTTCTAACACAGACAAACTTCATATTGCAACTATTATTATTGGGGATCACGCCAGTAAATTATTAGCTATTGGAAATGTGACAAGTGCAGATATCACTCCAGACGCTACATTAGAAATACTTCCAAATGCTGCGACAGATGTTGGGCTTATTGTTCAAGGTGCGACTTCACAAACCGCAGATTTTGCTCAGTTCCAGAATAGTTCTGAAACTGTACTATCACATATTGATTCTACCACTAGGACGATTTATGATGTTGATACAATTCTTTCTACGCCAAGCACAAAGGGAATTGGTCCTTATGGTAAATCAGTTTCAATATTTAGTCAAACCGATGGATCAATAACGGCACAATTTTTTAATGACGATGTTGGCAATCATTATACAGCACTCAACGCTCCAGAACTACGACTGTTTAATGGTACGACATATTTACAATCGCTTCGAGATGGACTTTTTGGTGCCGATGATGGTGGACTTGCTATTTATGATAGCGATGGAACTACTTCTGGTATACTTCAGTGTGGAGCAATTAAAACCCCCATCCAGTCAAATACAGACGGAGCCACTGTGACTTTTGACATGGATGTTTCTAATCTTCATACCGTAACACTAGCTGGCAATAGAACGTTGGCCGTTTCAAATGTAGATGGTGGACAGAGATTTATTATTAGATTAGCTCAGGATAACACTGGAATCAGAACAATAACTTGGTGGTCAAATATTAATTGGCCCGGAGGGTTAGAACCAATCCTTACCAATACACCAAACGCTGTTGACGTTTTTGGGTTTATAGCTACCGCTGGTGGCAATTATGACGGTTTTGTTATAGGATACGATTTATAATGGCTTGGAACACTCACCCTCATCCACCACCAACTTATTATACTAACTCAGTAATGCCATCGGCTGAAATTAGACAATTAGGATTTCCATTATATCAAACCTCTGACATTGTAACGCCCGCTTCTGGACGGCCCGACATTGACGGAATATGGTATATGGATGATTGCACCGGTTCTGGGCCGATTTATGATATTTGGATAAGTGGCTCAATGAATTCGTCTGGTATATTTCTCATAAGGCCCGGCGATAGCATTATAGCTGGTGAGGATACTGACTCCATCGAGGGAGGTGCAGTTAGTTGGTACAGATATGACGTTACACAGATATTGCAGTCTGGGTCTATTACCGATACTCAATCTAGCGGACAATTTCGTGTAAAATATATTACTGACACATTAAGTGTTGGAGATCAAGACCCATGTTCACTATATCATACATATGTTGAAGATGGTTACGGGTATGCACCAAGCGTACAGATAACACAAATTTATAGACAGATGAATACTAGTTTTTTATTAGGAGAATAACATGGCACAATTTTCAATTGAAATTGCTGATGCTGATGTGGATAGAGTCCTTACAGCAATAGCAAAAAATTACAATAGGCCGGAACAGGTCTCGAATCCAGACTTTGATCCGGGTAGACCAGAAAACCCCGGAAATAATCCAAGGGATGTAGACAATCCAGAGACTACATATCAATTCGCAAATAGAATTGTGCGAGAATTTTTAGAAGCTAACTGTCAGGCGTATGAAATTAAAGAAGCGAAACGTGCCGCTGAAGATCAGGTTCGTGGCGGTAGCAAACCAGTAATTAGAGACCCTCAACGTCCATAGGTGAAAAATGGCTATTACATCAACAGCCGGTGCTGGTATTACCGTAACAACTGCCGCAGTTAGCGACACGCTAGGAACTGCTGGCACGACTACTACTATAACATTTACTAACACGTTTGCTAACTTAGACAATGGTAATACCGGTACATCGTCATATGCTGGTAGATTAGCTATTTTACGTCCGGGGACCGCTACAGAAGAAGTTAGATATATCTCTAGTGAAATCACGACAACTCAAGTAGAAGTCAGTGAGCCGTTTGAAATTGCACCAGCTAGTAGCGATGTTGTTGATGTTTCTTATATTATTGAGGATGTTGCAACAGTCAATGGTCTTTCTCTTATCAACAAACGTACAAATGACTATAGTTCTTCTAGACGATTAACTATTGGTACTAATGGATTTTTGGCACTTCTTGATGGTGCGTCGGTGGAAACCGTGGGTAACGGCTCAACGACCACGGCAGACATTATTGTTCAGGGTAAATTCCATAATGGGTACTTGAATAACGGAAAAGCTGTTTCCGGTGGTTCGATCTTTGGTGCTGGTGGTGCTGGTACTGCCGATGCTGACTTGGTATTTGATGCACAAGCTGGTTCAGACGTAAGAATTTACGACCTTCTATTCAAGTCGGTAAATGTAAACGCCCAATCACTTCAGGGTAGTGGTGATTTTCAAAGGGCTAAGTTTTTCTCCTCTAATTATACGATGGATTTAACTGGCCCAAACGAACTACGTGACTGTATTATTGAGGGCATTGGCGGTCTAGGCGTTGAAACAGTAGAAGTAGACAATAACACAATCATTAATGGCCTAAACCTTGTTGCTACCAGTGGTTTCGTTAATCCTGCCGCTGGCTCTATATCAATTTCAAATCTTAGAAATATTAGTTTTATTAACAATTCAAGAAATGTTAATGTTGGTAATTTTGAAACGTGGGTTTTCACAAATCCAAATTGGACTATTGATACGGCAACACAGGAGCAAATCTACTTTAGTGGTACAATCATCACAGCCTCAGTAAAAGAGGCTTATTCATTTACCAGTGAGATTCTTGACGCTTCAGCCAACCCCGTTTCTGGTGCTTCATATACTATCTTTGAGAGTGGCAGAACGCAAGAAGCTCAATATTTTGGTTTATCTGATATCAGTGGTATCTATGAGCAAGATATTAATACCAATACCTATACCGATAATGGCGGAACAGCTTTAAATGAAGTTAAAAATTCTGGTTATTTTCTTAAAGTTTACGACTATGGACTTCAGCCAGCACTACTTCCACTTACCGTAGATCAGGCTCTATCTGTTCCGATTACGCTATCGGCAGACGTTGCTATAACAAACGCGAGTCAAAGCGGTGCCGTTGTAGATGGACCCCCAGATGTATTAAGAAAAGCGGGTATTAATGCATTTCAGGTAATAGCTTATGATGGTGGCACAGGTGGATTACCGACTATAGGAGAAGAGGTCGGTGCGGGAGTATCTAGTGCCACAGTGTTAGGCTATGAAGGGACCGCAGAAACCGGAATACTAATTTTAGGTGATGATTATGTAACCCCAATTGGTAATAACGCTACATTGAATGGGTCTATTGGTACATTTTCAGCACTCGCTGATAACACAACATTAGATTTAGACTTTGAATATATTATTGATTGCTCTGGATTATCTTTAGATACTGTTTATAACTCTTGGACTGCACAGCTTTCTAGCCCAAGAAGTGCTTTCTGCGTACAAGATGATGGCGGCGTTCTCACAAACTGGACCAAGGAAGCTCAAAAAAGAGAGGAGGGCGATGGCTCTGCGGGCTTTAGTGATGAATTTAATATGTTTAACACCTCGGTAGTAAACGACGCCTTCTACATGGGTTCACTTACACCATTTAATAATGTTGCGATATTTTTAACAGCAACGGGAGGTGGACTTGGTGACTCAGAATACGTTTGGGAGTATTGGGATGGATCAACTTGGCAAACAATCACACTAACTACCAATGATGGCTTTACCGGTGCCATTGGTGTCGAGTTTAATTATGGCTGGAATCCAATTTTAGATTGGGCACCGCAAGCTGACCTAACTGGTGCTGAATACGATTTATTTTACGTTAGGAAGAGATGCACAACCGCTAATGACGGAACCACTCTTAGAGGTGGCTATGTCGTTATAGAGCCAAACTTCCTTTCTGTAATTGAGGATGGTGCTAACCAATGGGCAAATCCATTCACAAATGTTGGTGGTTCTTATCAAACAGTCAGAACAACATTTAATAATTTAAATCATGGATTCTGGTTGTTGAATCGTGGTGATGGTAGTGTTTCATTCATGACCTCTAATGACGGAACGACCTATACTCCACCAGTTCAGTATACTTTCACATTAACTGGTCTCCAGCCAAATACAGAAGTCAGGATTTACACAGACGATGGAAATAGAACAGAACTCGCCGGGGTGGAAAATAGTTCGACATCATTTTCCTATAGCTACCAATATGGCGGCTCAGATACAGATATTTATGTAATAATTCACCACTTAGATTATGAATTTATTAGGTTGGACGGGTTGACTCTGAGTAACTCTAATCAGTCAATTCCAGTCCAACAAAGAGAAGATAGAAATTACGAAAACCCTAACTAGGAGTAAAATATGAATATTCAATGTGGTTTGCTTGAGACAAAATTAACCACAGAGGACAAAAAGTGTCAAGCACGAGATTGTTTTAGGATGATTAAAACTGACGATCCCTGCTTTGTGGATGTTACAAATTCTTCAGTGCTTTGTGATAACTGTGGAAAATGCGAGAGGTATTCTAGAAAAAAGGAAGAAGAGAGAAAAAATGAAGGAAAAGACTTACCTCTTATAAAAGGTCTAGACTATTAATTTGTGTATAATACTGGGAATAGGATCATTTTTCAGGAATTACGTAAAAAACATGTTTTTTCTTCAAACGGAGATTTCAAATGACTATTATCAACGATCCTGACCAACTTGATAGGTTTCAAGTTGCTATTGATCCACTTTACAAGACAATTTCGCTTCGCGGAAGTGGAACTTTTAGAATTCAAGCTAATACCGGAAGTGGGACAACTGAAGGTACTTTTATCGACTCTTCTGTAAACTTTAGTACGGCTAGTGTTGCAGCAAATGACATCCTCGCAGTCGTTTCTGACGAATCTAGTAACGGCGGTGTTATTGGACACTATAAAATCTCTGAGGTCGCTGGAACTTCGGGTCTAGTATTAGATAGATCAATTTCTCAGACTGGTGGTAGCGGAATTTCATATCAGGTTTATAGTACCGGCACTCGTGATGTTGCTTATCCAGCCTTGGCTGACGGCGTGACCATGCAGGCACTTTACTCCTTCCTCAAAGAAGAGTGGAGAAATAACAGCCTAAGTGCTTCTGGCGAAGACTTGATTAAATATACCTTCCCAATGGTTTCTATTACGTCCGAGCAATTCGAGGTTGGTGGTGTTTCCAACTCGAACTGGGAGTTTTCTAATGATTCTGGCGATGGAGATTTCTCAGATGAATCACCAAGAAACTTGATTCGTACTGGCGGATGGGCTAGTATCAATGAGTCGGGTGTCATCATTGAAAACTACCCATCTATTGTTACTCTGGGTGCTCTTGGTGCTACTTCACAGGTTTACTATCAGCAAACCAGTGCGACTACTGACCCTCAAGACTTCGTTTTGACCGGCCCTGTGAATCAGGCTATTAGAACTCTTGAAACTAACGGTGGTGCTTCTGTAACTGGAAACAAAGTCCCACTTAGCGGCGTGAATGGTGCTATTCAGTTTGTATCTAGCCCAGCTTCTATTCGAGCACCTAATGGAACCGACCTATTCGCACTTGGATTTACTTCTGGTGAATTGATTCAAGTTCGCAGAAGCTCAAGTAACAACGGCTTCTTTACTATTCAGGCTTCCGGTGGAGATATTGGTGTTAGTGGTGTATTTGTTAGTGAGACCGTCGTTGACGAATCAGCTTCAGCAGCGGTTGTTTCACCATTGATTGACAACAGAGACTACCTCGTTCTTCGTGTTAGAACGAAAGGCCAATCTTATGCTCAGTCTGAAATTGCTGACATCGGTGTTACAACAATCAATACTATTGTCAACCGATTCCCTCTATCTGAATCTTCTGATCCAGCTATTGTTCTGACAGATGGGCAACTTGGCGGTGACGGAACTGACGCAACTGATGAAATTCAAGAAGTTGAAACCTTTAATACCGCAAGCAATGGCGTTATTGGAGCATCTTTGGCGAATGGTGCGTTTACCTTCACCTCTGCTGGTGCGGGATTCTTGGCTGGTGACGCTTCCTTCTTTGACAACTGCATCTTGCAGCCGGGAGACTCAATTCAGATTGAAAATAGTGGATTTATGGAAGTCAAGAGTATTGATTCCGATACACAACTAACAGTCTTTTTTGAGCCTACTGGTATTACTGGTGGTGGTACAGCAGACTTCACTGGCGGTGGAACATCTGTTGTCTTTACAACTAAGACAGCTACTGTTGATTCTGGTTCTGTTGCTGGTACTTTTGCCTTCACCACTGGCGGTGCTCAGGCAACCCTTACCGATGCTTCTAGAGCCTTTACGACCGATAATGCCCTTGGTGATAGAGCTATTGTTTCTGGTAATATTCTCGAAGTTACAGCAACAGACGGCGACACTGATGCTATTGGTTATTATATTGTTGAGTCTGTAGCTAGTACCGCCCTAACTGTTTCAGCACGAGACTTGGTTGGAACTTCAACAATCGTTGGTGACTCTGTGACTTATCGTGTCCTTGACGATGGAATGTTCTTGCAGTACAAGAAAGTTGACGGAACTGCTATTAGTGGTATTGATACTTTCAGCGGTGCTACAATTACTGATGCTTCTATTAGCGGTACAGACTTCAAGGTTGGTGGAACTGCTACTGTTAGCGGAACGTCAAATAACGATGGTAGTTATATCATCATAGATGTTACATCGACCACCATTACCGTGGTCAATACAGATGGAACATCACCAACATTTAATGGTGCTGATGATGGAACGGGAACTCTTAACACAAGTTATGGATTTATTCGTGACATTGGTGGGGTTGAATACTCTTATAACTGGAGACTATTTGGTAACAATGGTTCTCTAGCACAGTGTTTCCAATTCCTACAAAGAGAGTTACGTCGAGCGACTGATATTGATGGTGGTACTGGAACTTCTCGTGGTGACATTACTGACCTCTTAATGACGTTTGCTTCACCTAACGGTACTACTCTTAACCTTGTTATTGACGATGTTAATCCTGCTGAGAAAAACAACTTGACTCAGCAAGATAGCACCGATACTAACCGAAACTTCCCATTCTTGGTTACTCTTCGTATTGCTTTGAACAACAATATCACTGGTGCTTCCACCAATAAGGTTGTTGTATTCTTTAGCGATGCTGATGGAAATCCGGGTAATGGTGACGAGTTTGGTACTTCTGGTGCTTCTATCGTTACTGACGAAAATAGTCAAAACATGGTCGCAGAAGATCAATCATCTTCACCTAAAGACTTTGTTTATGACTATACGGCTGGTGGAAGTACCGACAGGGCTATCACTGTTGTTTGTATTACGGATGATACAGGTCAATACGTGGCAGCACAGAGTACACTAACGGAAGACAACGTTGTAAACGTGTCGCTCGTTGCTGGTCTTGAAAGAAACTATAGCAATCCTTCGTAATTTAGATTGCTTGTTATTTTTAGCTCGCCCTCACCTTGGGGGCGGGCCTTTATAAACTACTATCAATAATATTTTAGGATCAGTTATATGGCATATAATGAAGCGGGGTTTGTTCGGCTACCGCCCGACAGCACCGGCAAACGATCTGCTGCTGCCCCAAGACTAATAATTAGATGTGATAGTTATGACCCCTCGGTAAATAGACTTGATAGGGAAACAACTATAACTGGCTCTTTGTCTGGTGCTACAGCAAAAATCGTTGGTATTCACACCGAAGGTCTTGCTGCCGGTGAAGTAGAATTATACTGTAATTTAGATTCTCTCACCGGAACTTTTATTCAGGGTGACGATATCAGAATCGGTGCTACAACATATGCCACGATTGCGGCTGATGCGGATTTAGAACAAATTTACTATCAAAAATCAGTAATTGTAGATAGAGATGACCTAGATAGAACCATGAGAATCGGTGAATATGGTGACGTTTACACCAGATTCGATGAGGGTTCTCCTGCACTAAGTAGTTTTGGCGGTCTTGTAGTAGAAGCACCGGAAACTTCTCGTCAATACGTATATGCTTACGATGAAAAATCGGGCGAATTTTATGATGTAGAAACTGGTGCGGCTACAATAACATATCTTTCAGATGAAAGAGCTATTTTATTAGATACTAACGGTACATCCAGTGGCGATAAAGTAACAAGACAATCTCATCTTTATCATCCATACCAGCCGGGAACCATGAGTAAAATCATGCAGACGCTTGCTTTGGGCGACACTGGAAAAGCAAATGTTCGTAGACGCTGGGGATATTTTGATGAGAATGATGGTTTATTTTGGGAATTAGATGGTACTACGTTGTATGTTGTTGTACGCTCTAGTACAACTGGATCGCCTGTAGACACTAGGGTTGCACAAGCAAGCTGGAACGGAGATAGTTTAGATGGCACAGAAAATTTCAACCTAGATGTTTCAAAAACAAACCTTTACTGGATTGACTTTCAATGGTTAGGCGTTGGTATTTGTAGATTTGGTGTTTACGCTGACAATGGAGCCAAAATTACCGCCCATACGATTGAAAACCCAAACAACCAAGTTACTGCGTATATGAAGACCGGCACCTTGCCGGTTAGGTATGAGATTGAGAATACAGACACAGCTGGCTCCTCTAGCGAGATGAAAGCTATCTGCTGCGTTGTTCAGATCGTCGGGAAAATAAAAAGGCAATTTACAACCTTTGGATCGTCTTGTGCGAGCACCCAATCTGTAACCTATGGTGAGGGCGAAAAAGTTTTGATGACGATTAGATCAAAAGAGCTTTTAAATGGGCTGATTAATCACGCTATAACAACACCAAGTGAGATACACATTGTATCAGACCCAGCAACTTCTAGTGGTCTATACAATATTAGATTAAGAGGGCTGAGTTTTACTCAGGGTGGTACTTGGCAAACGCAATCAAGTACATCTGCAACGGAATACAACTGTGGTGTGACCGGATTCTTAGGTGGTGCTCCTGCTAGTTCTGGTACTGTCCAGTATGCTGCACCAGTCAAGGGCGGCGATGATTATGACCACCGCTTTAACAATTTTGACGAGACCGCCCAGTACAGTATTCTAACAACTACGCTTTCCGATCAAACCACAAGACCTGAGATTGCAATAACGGTAGAAGCCATCACGCCCGGTGCTAGTGGCGACTTTTTCTCAGCAATAAACTATGACGAAATGGTATACTAATGTTTCACCACAGTTGGCCTCAAAATCAAGACTTATGGGCCTTATATCATAAGGTTACATTTGATGGGGTCAATAGGCAAATTATTATTAATCCTAATGAATTAGATGTTGAGGTAAAAATAGATTTATATTCAGACTGGAAGGAGTGGGCACTACAAAGAGATCATTTGAAATTTTTACCAGCTATGCGTTCGGTGGGTGGTGACGCTACGGTTGGTGGAAACTTTCTTGGATCGACATTTTTTACCATTAATAACTGGAATATTTTAGTATCAGACAGCACTGTTTTTACAGGTAACTTATTTTCTGATAACTTTGATAGCCCATTTGTTACTACGGTTGGAGCTAGAGTGGCGAGACAGCAATTTTCAAACCTTGTTGACTCAGTTTCGATTGACACCGGAGATTTGATTACAGCCGGTATAGCGACAACTACTAACATAAACAACCAGACTACTACATTACAGACAGATATTTCAAACCAAACTACGACAATACAGAATGATTTAGCGTCTATTTCTGGTGCCTTACCAGCAGACGTTATAACGCAACTTAACTCAACAAATTATGATGGAGTACCATTTGGAGACATAATGAACATAATTCTCTCAATGGCACAGGGGAGAATAGTAGAAAATGGGACGGGCGTATTTGAATTTTACGCACAAGACAATAGTACAATACTTTATACATTAACTAAATCTGGCAACGAGAGAAATAGATCATGACTACCGAGCTAACATCTGTATCGACTTTTGGTTGGTTTACAGATGAAAGCACTTATGAGTTAGATTTATTAACATCTGTATCGACTCACGGTTGGTACGGTGTTACGTTAAAGGATTTAATAGAAAGATACCCAACCCTTGATTTTGGCCTTATTATTGACCGACTTCATGAGGTTGGGGTTGAAATAGAAGCGATACACGAAATAGAAAACTTAGAAATAAAGACACTTGAAGAGCTGGGGAATTTTGAAATAACTCAATTATACAATATAAACTTGAAAAGATAGAAAATGCTTTACGCTGGGTCATCTTGGTCAGAATTGCCGATCTCTACATCTCCACAACAGGAGTCTAGCGGTGAAGAATTTGGCTACGAGTTTACTATTGATGAGTTTTTTGAGATAACTGGTGATATAGACGGAACAAAAAGTTTTAGTCTCTATATCTGCGAAAACCCTTCTTTTAGTGTAACTATAGTTAGAGAAGTAAGTAATTTGTTAGAATTAGAACAACAGCAAGAATTTACTTTGCGTATAGACGACGACAATACTTGGAATTTATCCTAAAGGTGAAACATGGCTAGTGAAATTCATGAAGGAGATATTGGCACAAAGCTGCTCATCACGGTGACTGATGACGGTAGCATTGTAGACATATCTTCTGCATCTAGCTTGTCTATTTACATTAAAAAACCAGACGGTACGATATTGACTAGAACTGGCGTTCTAGAGACAGATGGCACAGATGGAAAAATGTACTATATTACAGTCGCTGGGGATTTAGACAGGGCAGGCAATTACAAAATTCAAGGTAAGGTAGTTCTTCCTTCTGGAAGTTATTATACCAGTACCGCTACTTTCAAAGTTCATTGTAACTTATAGGGGTTAAATCATGTCGTGGCAAGGTCAAATGGGAACTATTGTTAGATACCTAATCAGCGATGTAGACCCTGACAATTATACTTTTTCGGACCATAGAATAGAGACAACCATACTCGTAGCAGCTCAATTATCTCAAATGAGTATTGAGTATAGCCAGTCTTATAATGTGAATGTTGAGAATTGCACACTAGACCCTGACCCAACAAATTCAGATAATGAAGATTACTCTTTCATAACTTTGGTTTGTTTGCGTGCAGCGTGTATAATAATAGGAAGTCAGATAAGAAGTGAGTCTGGAAACGCCATTTCTATCAAAGATGGTCCATCAGCGATAGATTTGCGTGGGGTTACTCAAACACTCACCGTTCTTTATAAAGATTTGTGTGAAAAGTATGAAAAAGCAGAACTTGATTATAGAGCTGGAAGCAGCATAGCTGGTCAAGCAATCCTTGGTCCTTATAGCCCCGGCTCAGATTATGTGTCGAGGAACAGTCACGGCGGTCACAGAGCCGGTGGATATTTCGATTATTAACAGGAGAATTAAACAATGCCTAATCAATTAAATTCAGGCGAAATCATTACGAGTATTCAGGCTGACTTAGCAGACAATAATGCTGGTCTTATTTCCGCATATGACATTCGTCATAACATGGAAGACATTGCATTTTCCATAAATAAAATTGTAGCGAGTGGAGACACTGAGACTGAGTTTCCATTCTTTAATATAGTAAAGGTTAGCAATGTTGATGCTGTCAGTTCTTCAAGCACAACCGCCACAAATGGCGACTTGGTTCTTGAGTCTGGACTTTTCTTCCCAAACGCACCGGTTAATTCCACCAAGCGGCAGGATCGCCCTTGGCTTGGCGAAGAGAATATCGACCACAATATCTTAGACAATTTAGATGCTGGTGATGTTCACACCCAATATTATCACAGGGCGGGCAAAGATGCCCCTAGAGCTGGGTCTAACGCACTGACTGGCAACATGGAAACAGCAGATGTTTGGATTAACACATCTGGTATCGACGATGTTGGCTTTAAATTTGTTCAAACTAACCCATCAGCTACAGAGCAAGAAATTTATGTTTCTGGAACGATGAGATGGGCAAATACTGATAATTCTATTTTAGAAAATGCGAAGGGCGTTGCTAAGGCTTGGGCTTTCTTTAGTGCTAGTGGTAATGGCAATGTCCCAGAAATCTACGGTTGGCACAATATTGACAGTATTGCTAGAAAGGGCGAAGCTGGCAAACTAAAAATCACCTTTAGTTCTGGTACTTTTGAAAATAATTTCTTTGTAGCGATGGGCACTTCCAACGGAACAACCTCTAGTGGTAATTTGCTGGATATGGATGTAAATTCTGTAGCCTGCATTGCACGATCTGGAGATGACGGGAACATGCTTAGATCGGTCACTTATGTAATTCAGGATGAGGCTGGTCAATATGTTGACGGTAAAATTTGCACGTTTGTCGCATACGGCTATAGCCCCGGAGAATCTTCTGGTACTGTTCCTACTATGATTGATGAATCATCAGCACCGACGTTTTAATCTATAGGAAAAAATAATGTTAAACTTCTTCTTGGCAGATAGAGTAAAAGAAATATCTTATACTGTTGGTACTGGCCCGCTTCAGCTTGAAGGTGCGGCTGCTGGCTTCAGTGGATTTGATGATATTTTTGCGTCTGGCGATTTAGTATTCTACGCTGTTACTGATAATGATAAGTATGAAATTGGCTCTGGTATTTATGAAAAAAGCGGCTCGTCAAGAGTTCTTACTCGAAATGTTATTAGAAGTTCTAATTTAAATATTGGTCCATACTATGTGGACGGTACAAGTAATCGCGGCCCTACTGATGGTCAGAATGGATATTTTCATCCGTTATGGCTGTCGAGGTCCGCAGCGGTCAGCGGTGTTGGCCTTACTGATGGGCCATTTAGTGATGTCAGCGGAATCTCGTTCGATGAATTTCCGGGGCAAACTTTTTATTATGTTCCTGAGTATTTCGGTGCTGCCGAACCTTCTCACTCTGGATTAAGCGGTGTTGATTTTAATGCGTCTGGGAATCCAGTTAGCTTTGTCAACGATGGAGTAAAAGAGGTATTTGTAACATATCCGGGCAAGACGGCTGTATACAACGCTTACGGTATAGACCCAAGTGTTAAAGAACCACAGAGAAGTGGTATTGCGTTCTGGGAAAATGGACAAATTATTAATTATGCATCTGGCATGTCTTGGGACAATGTAGCAGATGCACTTGGCTTCCGCAAGCATAACCCTACTTATGCCATTGATGTTGGTGGGAATATCGACTACTCAGTAGTTAGAGCTTCCGGTTTTGTTGATGGTGGTTCAGGTATTTTATTCTCTGGTGTTGCTGGTTCATTCTCTGGTGGTCGTCAGCTAGAGCCATTTCTTAGAAATGTATTAAATAATGAGACTGGTACGGACGCTGTGTTTGAACTGAGCGGCGTGGTAGACCAAGGGATCATGTTCCAAAAGCAGCTTCCTAGAACTTTCTTTATTGGTCCATCTGGCGAGTGTGGATGCGTTGATGACTACCCCGTGTTCAGAGAATTGGTAGCAAGTGACTTAGACCCTATCGTTGCTGATTTACCATTTGTTTCTCAGAACAATGTCGGTATTGGTTCAAATTCAGAATATCCTTTTGTTGTTGGTCAGATCGCAGTATATAGAGCTAGTGGCGAAATAACTTATGATAGTGGTCTATATTATGACGCTAATAATAATCGTCTCGGTATTAATGGCGTGACCGATGGATATTTGGTTCCAGAGTATGTACTGCACGTTAGCGGTGATATGGCTGCACAGTCTGGATATTTTGACCAAGTATTATTTACTGACGACATTATCAGAATTGGCGAAAATGCCGGTACTTATCTTGATAATCTATTCGTTGTAAATATTGGCTATAATGCCGGTGCTAATGCTAGTGGCGTAGAAGATGGTGTTATTGTCGGTAGTGGTGCCGGTAACAACCTAAAAGATTCTGACAAAGTTATTGTAATTGGTAGAAACGCTGGTCAACTCACTAGATATACAGATTCCATCATTGGAATTGGCTCTCAATCCGCTGAAAGTGCTAGTGGATTATACAATATTACGGCTATTGGCTCTGGTGCTGCTTGGGGAGCTTCTCAGGTAGATCAGAGCTTTATCGCTGGTCCTTTCGCTGGTAGTGGATTAGAAGAAGCTGAATCCGTTGTGGCTATGGGCTGGAATGTATTAGCGAACGCTTCCGGTGTCACAGATGTTGTAGCTGCTGGTAAAAATGCTCTCAGGGGTTCACAAACCGTATCAAACGCCCAAGTTGTTGGTGAGTCAGCTGCGAGCGGCTCCTTCAATCTTTCGCAAGTTTCTGCTGTTGGCAATCTTGCGGCAAACGAAGCGTCTGGCTTGACAAATGTTGTAGCTGTAGGTCAACATTCTGCTAGATACGCTGAGACACTAGACGATGTTGTTGCTATCGGTCGTGCGGCTGCCCAGTCTGGACTAGAGCTTGGTGACACTGTTGCGGTTGGAACATCTGCTGGATCACAAGCTAGTGGCAATTTCAATATTTACTTTGGTGCTAATGCCGGTGCTTCACTATCTGGTAATGAGAACATTGAGATTATCGCTTCTGGTTCATCTCTCAGTTTCTTAACAAATGAAGCTAGTGGCAAACTTAATATCGGCAATACCATTGTTGGTGATATTTATCAGGGTAGAGTAAAGGTTGGTGCTCCAACTGACGCTTCTCCAGATGCAACCCTTGAGGTTCGCCCAGATAACGCAGAAGAAATCGGACTACTTGTTCGTCATGTTGGCTCTGGTGGGTCGGAACCTTACTTCGCCCTACAATCCGGTGATGCTACTACATTCTTCCATATTAACAATAGTGGCGATGTCATCACTAGTGGCTGTGTAAATCCTAGTGGCGGTGTTTTGTTTAACGATATCGTCCCTCAAGACATTACTAATAAACTTTATAATGACGGCGGTACATTATTCTGGAATGGATCACAGGTAGACACTGCTGGCGGAACCAGTTGGTATCTTAGCAACGACCAGCTAGGTGCGTCTGTTGGGCAAAATATTACCACAGATCAAACTGTTACAATTAGTGGTGTTAGTGGTGTTACGATAGACCAGATTGGTAGATATTTGCAAATCTCAGCCGGTGAATTGTCCGGTGTTCTTCAGCCACAGATAACCAATTCTCTTTATACATTTGATGTTGGTGCTAGTGGTTACGACGCAAACAATAATGACCCCGCAACGATCAATCAGGGTGACATAGTTTTACTTTCTGGCGTTAGCGGTGTTCACGTTGATTTTGAAACTAGATACGCTGGTGGTCAACGGTCTGGTATTTTTGTTATTGGTTATGACCCAACCATTACCTACGCATTTAATGCTGTAGCTAGTGGAAATGGTGGACAAAACAATACGCCAAAATCAATGGTTAATGATTCCGTTCTTGCTATCTCCGGTGTTAGCGGTATTAATATTGACTTTGAGAACCGCTCAGATGGAACAAATGAGAGCGGCGTTTTTGTTCTAGGATTTACCGAAGAATACTGGAGCAAAGCGTCTGGCGAAGGGAACTACAGCCAGATTTTAGAAAATACAGCCAGTGGACTTGCTATTAGCGGTATCTCTGAGTGGGCATCTGGTGAGTTTGGAAGACTTGGACTTGGTGGCGGCACCAAGGGTACAAGTGGTATTATCTTCCAAGACGACCATTTGATTCTTGACCCACAAGGTTCTGGTTCACTCGCTAGATTGAATCTTAACGACAATAATAGCGTTATTATTCAAACAGAAGATGGTTATGAATTCTTTGGTGGTAATAGTAATTCGGTAATTGTTGGAGAGTCGGCGGGTAGTGGCTCTGTTGACTTAGACGGTAGCGTTGTGATCGGGAGTGGTGCTGGTCAAAACTCGTACTGTGGCCCGGATGTTTACAGTGGGCCGTGGGCGGGTTCTAATAATGTTCTTATAGGTAGTAGAGCTGGAGCTTTTAGCAGCGGTGATGCTGCCAACTACGGAAACGTGGTAGCCGTGGGAAATGCGGCTGGTTCTGGCGGTTGGAACGCAACGGACGGCGTGTTTGTTGGAGGACGTGCGGGCAGCAATATCGAATCATCCACCCAAGCCGTGTGTATTGGTTCGCGAGCTGGTGAAACTTTAATTGAAAGTCCACGCTCAATATCAATTGGTTGGTATGCCGGAAGAAATGCTTCTGGCATTAACGACTCTGTTAATATTGGATGGAGAGCCGGAAGCTTTTCAGACAACTGTACGAACGCAATAAATATCGGCGGCTATGCAGGCTATACCGCTGAAAATAATTCCCAATCTGTAATCTTAGGCGACGAAGCGGGAAGTTATTCAAACAATAATTACCGATGTGTTATGGTTGGTTGGGATGCTGGTAGAGAGTCTGCTTCTGGTCAAAACGAAATTTATATAGGTGCAAACGCAGGGTTAAACGCTTCCGGCGACTCGGCTTATAATATTTACATAGGTCAAGACGCTGGACGAGGAAGAGTCGGCTCAAATTCTATTATGATTCATAAGGGAAATGTTGCAACAGATAATCTCAAGGCCGACCACGATAGAGATGATTTGCTTGTGATTGGAGACAACATTCTCGGCATCGAAGATTCCTATCTTCATATCGGTTATAGTCTGGTTAATGATAAGGATCAGTCTTTATTTGGAACTTTAAATACTGCCGCACTCAATCTAACACCTCACAGCACTACAAAATCCGCACTTTACCTAAGACCACTAAGTAGTCAATCTTCATCATTGATGAAAACAAAAAGCCTGTACGGTGCGACCTACTTTGATACAAATATTATTAATAAAAATGGACAGCTACTTGTTCAAGTGGCTAATAGCAAATCTGGTAACGAGATTCTTACCACTGGTGGAAGTGTAATACCAAGAGCTACGGCTGGACAGATAGCACTTTATGAGACAGTTTCAAATACTGGAATTGCAATTCTTGTTCAGGATGGCGGTGCTTTAACTTGGAGATACCTAGAACTTGGCTTCCTTCCTTAATTTTAACTAAGAGAGTAATTAAATTGGAGAAAAATAATGTCTGATGTAATAAGGCCAGTAACCACCGCAGCTGCGGGAATACAAAATGGCTCTATCGTCACGCTAGTTTTCGAGACTGGTCAGAATAACCAAGAAAGAAATCCTGATGTAAATCAGTTTGTGCCTTCTGGAACTATTCAGTCGAGGTTAGACACTAGATTCGATGAGCATTATGGCGGCGGGGCTTCCTAATATAAAGGTATAAGATGCCAATTAATATTCCAGAGTCAGTATTCGACAAATACTACGATATTATTGATTCCACTATCAATGATATTTTTGGTGTTGTATGTCAACTTGTTTACATAGAGAAGGTAGAAGAAATTTCTAATACCTACGATAATCTTCCGTCCAGAAAAAGCATCAATGCTCACCGTCAAAAGGGTGATGGATACAGAAGAGAAAACAAGGTTTACAAAGAGGTCGAAAAGTTTGAAGACGTAAAACTAAAAGTTTACTGGGATAGCAGGAATTGGACAAAGGTTGGCGGTAATATTGTCATTCCAGATAATAGTATTCAGACGATCTTTTTCGCATCAGACTTAGATAAGATTGTGAGGGCAAAATATCTCATAGCCCATAAAGAAATTAAAGACCAAAGAGAGTTTAGGTTTTCCAGATTGGGAGAGCCTTTTCCAATGGGTCTTAGACAAAATAGATACTTTGGATGTTTTTGGGAGCGTGCATAATGGCTAGAGTTGGACTGAAGATATTAGAATCCAACAAAAAGATAGAGAAAGAAATGTATCTAGCAATAGCTAATTATATTTCAGGTAAAATTAATAGCAATAGAGAAAGAGTGCAAAAAAGACTTCAGGCTCGTATTCCTGAGTGGATTAGAAGTGCAGATGAGATAGTTTCTCTAGAGAGTGATGGTCAGCAGGGTAGTTTAAATGCTCAATTTGGATTGCGGCCCGGAACCGCATCGTCCGCTACTGATGCTATTATTCAGGCTATAGTTAGCAGTATTGAGGTAGAAGTAGGTAGAATAGACAAAAGACTTAGAGGTTACATAGTATTTAATTTTCAACCAAACGATTTTAGAAATTTATTGGCCTTACCACAAGGGGTCGTTGTTACAGCCGCTGGTCAAACAAACCTCGCTTGGCTTGACTGGTTATTAACAGCTGGTGGCAAAGTTATTATCACAAATTATAGTTATGTTCCAGAGATAGGGGGGCGATCTGGTGGTGGTACGATGAACGCTGGGGGTGGATGGAGAGTTCCTCCGCTATTCCAAGGTACTACAGATGACAATTTTGTTACTAGGGCATTAAGCAATCGGGAAAGAGAGATAACGCCAATCTTACAAGGATTACTTGAGTAATGTATACTTTTTCACCACTTAAAGGTTTTAATAGCATAAATGATGCTACAGTAACCAATCTTATGCAAGATGGGTTGATTGAGTATTTTGACTATGCCCTATTAGATAAGGGTAATTATTACAATGTTGATTTTGGTGAAACAGCCCCGAACGGAGAAGATTATAGCAGATTAAGACTTTCCTCGAATGACCAGTACGTTTCAGGTCAAGTTTGGGAAGGGTTTAGAGGTAACTGGGTCTGGCAAAGCGGATTGACACCAGACGGGAAAACGCCACCAAATGTCGGCACTAATAAAAATTATCCCGGAATTAGCGGTGTCTATGTAAATGGCAATTTTCAACCTACTTCTGGAGAGGGGACTTATGCTCACTATGTCGATTATTTTAATGGTAGGGTTGTTTTCGACAGTCCAATACCAACTGGATCAACGGTCCAAGCTGAGTTTAGTTACAAATACATAAATGTTGTTTACGCCAATAATATGCCTTGGCTTAGAGAGACGCAGAAAAGAACGATGCAGCCAACAGCCAATTTTCTTGGCGTTAGCGAGGGTGCTTGGGATATGCCCCCAGAGAGTAGACTCCAATTACCAGCAATCGCTATAGAGGCTGTGCCACAAAGAAGGTTTAAAGGATATCAACTTGGTGGTGGTCAATGGGTATATTCAGATATTATTTTCCACTGTATAGCAGAGGACGAATATACTAGAAATTTACTACTTGACATAGTTTCTAATCAGAATGATAAAAATATTTTTATTCCTGATAGTAACATGATTGACAGTAGTGGTGCCTATCCTTTAGACCAAAATGGAACTCCGGTTCCAAGTGCCTTACAGTATCCAGAGCTTATCAACGACTACTCTAGAGGGTCTAGAATAAGATTAACAAAAGCTAATATTTCAGATATGTTTATACCACAATCTGAACTTTATGGCGGTACAGTGAGAATGACAGCAGAGTTGATAAAATCAAATATTTAAGGTTTTTGTGTATAATTTACTAGAAAAAATATTTTTTCCATGAACAGGAGAGATTCCAAATGAGTACAAATCAAAGAATTTTCTATGCATGTCAAGCGGTCAGTCTAGAAAATGACGGCAATGTTGCCGCTCTAACCGATAGTAACATGATCCACGGCCTACAAAGCATTGGTATCACCACCAACTTTAATCTTGAGCAGGCTTTTGAACTTGGTCAGATCGAAATCTATGAAAACATCGAGGGCACTCCAGATATTGAGGTTACTCTCGAAAAGGTTTTGGATGGCTATCCGTTGATTTATCATATGGCAAGTAGTGGGGTCGGAGCAACTGCCGCCAGCGGACTAGCTGCTAGATCAAAAGAAAAATGTACTCTTAGACTTGGTATCTTCCCAGAAGAATTTAATAATGTAGATCAGGGCAGTGCTAACGCCGAGGTTGAAGTTGAGTGCTCTGGAATGTTCATTTCAAGTATCTCATATTCAATTCCAAGTGAAGGTAGCATGACAGAATCTGTTACTCTTGTTGGAAACAATAAAAGATGGCTAAGAGGTACTAGCAATACTAAAATCATTGCAGCAGCTGTTGATGCGTTTGATGGTAACGACGCACCATTAGCACAAGGCGTAACGGGTTCAGCTTCTGGTGGTATTCAAAGACGAGAAGACGTTCTATTGTCTGGTTCGATTTTACCAGTATCAATTGACGGTGTTGTTGGTAGTGGATACTCCAACGCTCTCGATAGTAACGGATCACCAAGGATTCATATTCAAAGTATTTCAATTAGCACCGACTTTTCGCGTGACGATATTTTAGAACTCGGCAGAAAGACCCCTTACTATCGTCCTGCTAACTTCCCAGTCGAAGTTACTTGTGAAATCGAAGCCATTACAGCTTCTGGTGACTTTATTGATGCATATGAAACTGGTGATCCAGACCTCAACGCAACTATCGACTCTGGTAATAACCTAACCAATGACCCAATCTTTATTCTCACAAGAGCTGGTTACGCTTGGGATTTAGGCAACAAGAACAAGATTAGCTCTGTTTCCTACGGTGGGGGTGATGCTGGCGGTGGTAATGCAAGCTGTACTTATAGTTACACTAACTTTAACGCCCTTGATGTTCAACATAGACGAAATGGCTATGTTGGCTTTAACTGGCTAAATGATGGTGCTGCTGACATTGGTCAGGGTACTTTCCCACCTAACTTATTAACCGGTGGTCAGAACGACTAATAGTTTAATTATTATTTGGAAAACCCCGACTCTGCGTTAGCGAACAGGATAGCGAGTAGGGTTGGGGGTTATGGAAGGAAATATATGAATAAAATAACATACTCCCGTTGTCGTGAGAATTCGTATGAGTCCTTATGAGCGGGAGTATTTTATATCAAGACTTAGAACTGGCTTCTATATTATAAATGACGGTGAAACAAAGATTAAAATTGTTCCACCAACAATAGAGCAAGAGTATGAATCAAACGAAGTGTTCATGGATTCGTACAATCGTTGTCTAGCTGATGGATTCTTAACAGAAGATGAAATGCTAGAATGGATGATTGAAAAAGGTTTATGGTCAGAAGAAAAGCAAAATCAGTTTGATAAAACTGAAAAAGATATAGAGTCATTCAAAGTCGAGCTGTTTCAGAATAGATCAAAGGAAGCAGATAGGGAAAAAATCAGAAAATTAATCAGTGGAGCTAAGACATTTAGACGCGAGCTTGGTAAAGAAAAAGAAGAATATTTTTCTAATACATGTGAGGGTATAGCATTAAATGATAAGAATGTCACCATGTTTGAATGGTGCTCGATTGTTGATGGCAAACCTTACAGGTTCCCTAATGACAATTCTTTTCAATTATACTTTACATGGATTTCTAAAATACTTAGAGAACATCAAGTTCGTGAGCTTGCAAGGACAGAGCCTTGGGGTTCATTTTGGGCGTTAAGAAGTCAAGGGGTATTATTTAAAAATAAAGAGCAATTAACAATAGACCAAAAAAATATTCTGGTTTGGTCGCAAATGTATGATAATGTGCAGGAATCAATGGATTGTCCACCCAAGTCTGTTATCGAAGATGACGATATGCTGGACGGCTGGATGATCTTACAAAGGCGTAAGGCTGAATCAGAAAAATCTCAGTCAGAACTGGAGACAAAATTGAGTAATTCTAAGATTTCACAATCCGACGAGGTGTTTATATTTACAGATAATAAAAAGGACGCTCAAGATATTAATGATATGAATTCTTATGGGTCTAAAAAAATAAAAGAACAAAGAATGTCGGTCTTAGCATCGCGGGGCGAGGCTAGAGACTTAGACTTTAAAGATCAAAAGATCAGAGTTTCAAATATTCAGAACGAACAATTTAAAGGAAGATTTGGAGGGAAATAAAAATGAACGACGGTTTTGATAAACTGATTCGCAAGCAATCAGAATACAAGTCTGTAAGGGAGGATAAGTACAAAACTGACTCTCGCTCTAGACTTTCTAAGATATTAAAAAAGAAAGTTGAAACCACCATGATAGGTGCATTATCTTCAATAGAAGAGCATTTTTCATTCTTGTGGGCTTCTGACGCTGAAGGGCTTACGCCAGAGCAAAAGTTGATGTATGATTTGTTTCAAAAAGTTAGATCAGAGATTTTGGATAAAGGAAATTCTCAGTCTAGAAATATAGATGCTGAATTATCTCAGTATGAAGTAAAATGGCTAAGATATTCTGTGGAAATTCCAGTTAAGAAAACGGAGGAGAAATAAGATGAGTAATAGGGTAGATAGGACGATTACTGTAAACGGGCAAGAAATCGAGTTTTATGTTGTTAGACCTTCAAACGAGACTGTCAGATTGGCAGATAGGTTCAGAACTAAAACATGGACTGACTGCTGTAACGATGGCATACCAACAAAAAAACAGCTCGTCAAAATGAACATGGAAAACGGCAGTTGGGCAAAAGAAAAGTCCGACGCTGAAATTTACATCACTAGAGAAATTGTTAGGCTAGAGAAAGAACTGTATAGCGGTGGCGATAAAAAGAAAAAGCCTAAACTTTCTGACGGTAGAAATCTAGCTATTAAAATTAGACAATTAAGATTAGAACTTAGAGACTTAATCGCAGAGAGAATTTCACTTGAAGAGAATTCTGCTGAAAACCTAGCAGATAATGCAAGATTTGACTTTCTTGTTGCTCATTCTACATTCTATAAAGACGGTAGAAGGATTTATAAAGACTTTAAAGATTATAATAGTAAAAGTGCGGATGAAGTCGCATTTGCTGCGGCACAAATTTTGGCCGAGATGGTGTATAATATAGATGTGAGCTTTGAAGAAAATCTTCCTGAAAATCTTTTCCTTAAAAAGTACGGACTGGTTGATGATAAGCTCAGTTTGATTGATCCAAATACAGGTCACTTGATTGACATTAATGGTCATAGAATTGACGAGCAGGGCTATCTATTAGATGACGATGGCAAAAGGGTCGATAGAGATGGAAACAGAATTACTGAAGACGGTAACTATGAGTTAGTTGAGTATGAAAATGATCTCGTAATTAAAAAACCGGCCAGAAGAACCAGAAAAAAAGCAGAAGAACCACAAACAACGGAAAGCTAAAATTGGATAGTGTAGTTATAACAACTCTAAGGGATTATTATGTCTAGATTCGTATTGACTGCACAATTACAGCTTGCTGCACCAACAAACACAAGAAACGTAATAGATCAAATTCGTCGTGAGCTTAGAAGTTCGGGCGGGGTTGAGATTCCTGTCGAGGTTAGAGGTGCCCGCCAAGCAGAGCGAGCTGTTGAGAATGTAAGAAGAGAGACGGAGCGTGCGACCGGTGCGGCTGATGCACTTGGTCGTAGCTTTGGTCTTGCAACCAGAAGATTTGCTGCTTTTACAGTGGCAAGTAGGGCTGTAAGTCTGCTTACAAATAATCTGTCTAAGGCTGTTGATGAAGCTATTGCATTTGAGCGAGAGCTAATCAAAATCTCTCAGGTTACTGGCAAGACGTTAAAAGACCTTCGGGGGCTCACTAGTACAATTACTGAGCTTTCTACCACCCTTGGCGTTGCAAGTTCTACACTCTTGGGCACAGCTAGAATTCTTTCTCAGGCTGGTTTTAAAGCTAATGATTTACAGGCCGCACTTACGGCTTTGGCGAAAACAGAGCTTGCTCCGACGTTTGATGATATCAACAAGACGGCAGAAGGTGCTATTGCTATTTTCTCGCAGTTTGGACAGGGTGCTTCCGCACTTGAGGCACAGCTTGGTTCTATCAATGCTGTTGCTGGTCAATTCGCTGTTGAATCTGGTGACTTGATTGACGCTATTCGTCGTACCGGTGGTGTGTTTAAATCTGCCGGTGGTACACTAGAAGAGTTCTTGGGGCTTTTCACTTCTATTCGTGCAACTACCCGTGAATCTGCCGAGTCGATTGCTACTGGTCTTAGAACCATCTTGACAAGAATTCAGCGTCCTTCTACAATTGCATACCTTGAAGAGCTTGGTGTTAATCTTACTGACCTAAACGGTAAGTTTGTTGGCCCATTTGAAGCGGCTAAAAGACTTGGTGAGGCTTTTGGTTCACTTGAGCAAGGTGATTTAAAGTTTATTCAAATTGCTGAAGAGCTTGGTGGATTCCGTCAGATTGGTAAGGTTATCCCTCTTTTACAGCAAAGTGCATTAGCACAAGACGCTTATCAGGCAGCATTAAAGGGTACCAACTCTTTAAGTAAAGATGCCGAAACTGCACAGCAAAGTCTTTCGGTCCAAATAGCAAAAGTTAGAGAAGAATTCTTAGCTTTGATTCGTGGCATTACGGACACCGGCTCTTTTAGAACATTTACCTCTATAGCTTTAGGGCTGGCTAGTGCGTTTATCAAGGTGGCCGATGCTATCAAGCCACTACTCCCACTTATAACTGCTTTTGCTGCCGTTAGGTTTACGGCTGGGATTTCTCGTTTTATTGGCGGTGCTGGTGCTGCCCTGCGTGGTGCTGGACCTCAAGCCAGAAATGCCGGTGGTGAAATTCTTGGGTTTGCTAGAGGTGGTTTTGTTCCCGGCTCTGGCAATAGAGACACTGTTCCAGCAATGCTTACTCCGGGCGAATTTGTAATAAAGAAAAGCAGTGCCGCGAAGATGGGTGCTGGCACGCTACAGGCAATGAATGAGAATAGATTTGCCGGTGGTGGTAGAATACCTCTTTCTGATGTCCTTGGGGAAAACAAGAGTCCTGCAATTGGATTTGCAATTCTCGAAACGGATAAGGCATCTGTGGCATCTTCGACTTATGATGTTAATTCATCTGTGTTGCAGGATAAACTGGCGAAGGCTGGTTATACAGTCGATGGAAATAGGAAAGAGGCTTTTAAAAGATTAATTACCCCTAAAGCTAGGACTGGAGCAAGACAGGGCGTTAGTGAAGAAAATAGCAAACAATTACAAGCTGCTATAGATACAGGACTAATTGCTGGAACCAATGTCGCAGCACAAAATGCCGCATCAGTTTTTGGTGTGCAAGGCATAACGGGTGTATCCGAAGAGGCTTCAGCAGAATTTATTTCTAGTATAAATTCCGCTTCGAGGGGGAATCTTTTTGAAAATATAATCTCTGTTTTTCAAAATAACCTTCAAGGTACAGCTTTCAGTGATACCCCCGGTAAACCATTTGATTTTGAGGATGGTGTTGATGGTCTTTTTGGTAATACCTTTAATAGATTAAAGGGGCAGACTTATGTTGATGCTAAGGCTTCATACGACGTAGCTAGTCCAAGAAAAAACACCGGGAAAATAGCAAATCAGATTGCTGATGAACTTATTGCAGACGCAGTATTGCGAGAGAAGTATGGTATAACAACATTAGAACAAGCATCATTGTCTTCGGGCAAGGGTAAGCCACAGAAGAAAAACAAGGGCGGTGGAATTAGCGGTTCTAGCGATACCGTACCGGCCCTTCTGACTCCGGGCGAATTTGTTATCAATAAGAGTTCCGCCCAAAGTATTGGATATGGCAATCTCAATAGCATGAATAAAACTGGCGTTGCTCGATTTGCTAAGGGTGGGCCAGTCGGCGTCCAAAGGTTTGCGTTAGGTGGGGGTGTTCAGGGTGCTGGCCTTGCTGCTGCCGGTGTTGGGTTTGCATTTCAGGCTATAGATAAATTTGCAGCCGTCACAGAAGATGCTTCAGAATCTACAGTAAAAACCAATCTTGCATTAAAGGGCCTTTTAAATTCGGTACTTGCAGTTGGCCTTATTTTTAAGGGCGTGGTTGGGTTGAGAGCTATTATAAACGATTGGGGAAATGGCGTCAAGAAAAGCACCGAGACTACCAAGCAAGACACGCAAGCCACAAGAGAGGCTACTCAGGCTACTCGTGAAGAAGCACAAAATAATAGACAATCCACATCCGGCGGCGGCTCTGGCGGCTCTGACGACTCTGACGATGAGAATACGCAAAAATTATCTAAGGCCGAGCAGAATAGAATTGCTAACGCAAAGAAGATACTTGAGCTTGAGAAGAAAAGAGATGTTAGTGCTCAACGCAGCATCAAGTCTGCTAATAAGGCGACAGCCGCTGATAGAAAACTTGCAGATACAAGTCAAAAACTAGCTTCGACTCGTCGAGATGAGGCAATTCAAACTAGCAAAATCGAAACCTTATCAAAAAAATCACGCGAGCTAAGAAGAGCTGGAGTAACAGCAGACAAAAATTCTCAGGATATTCAAAAAAGAGCACTTGCTACAATAGAGGCAAGAGCCAGAGCGTTAAAGAAGGAAAGAACAGAAACAAGAGCGAGCGTTACTACTCTGGTAACATCAGAGACTAGACTAAAGAAAGCTAGAAGTGTATCTATTCTACAAACAAATAAGCAAGCAAAAGCTGCAAATGCTCTTAATGCTAGAATACAAAGAAAGACAAGAATTGAGCAAATTAATAATAACACGCTTTTAAAAACCGAAGTTACTCTCGCGAAAATGAGGAACGCATACATAAAAGAAAGGGACGCACGCCGATCAGCCCAACAGGGAATGACTAGATTCCGGCGGAACCTTGTTAGATTATTTAATCCTGTTGCGGCAGCTAGTTCTAGTGTTAAAGTGCTAACGAGAGAAATATCAAAATTGAATCGTGAGGCTAAAAAGGGCAAGGGCTTTGGTCAGAGAGTTAGGGGTGGCATTGCCAAAGTTGGTGGTACACTCACTGCCGCTGGCGGTGGAGTTCTAGCTCTTGGTGCTATTGGAAGCCAAATTGCTTCGGGGTTCCAGCAGCTTGCCGACAGACAAAAGGATGTAGCGTTAAGACAGGGAAACACAGCTGGTGCTGTTAAGGCTGCTGGTGCATCTGCCCAAGCCGAGACGATTGGAGAATTATTTACTGCTGCTGGTTATATTGAGGCACTTACAGACCCAGAAGGCTTCGCAAACAGAAGATTCGAGAAAAAACAGAGAGCAGAGGCCGACGCTGCGGTTGAAAGTTCGCTTAAAATTTCACAAGCAAGTGTTAAATCCTTGGGTGAAGGCGGGTTTAATAATCAAGATGGAACAATTGATTTTCAACGATCCGCCCAAGACAGTGCTAAGGCTTTTGCAATAGCCAGAAGAGAAATTAGTCAGCTTCCATATGCAGAACGTGCGGCAGCGGAATCGAGGTTGTTAGATCAGCAAGTGGAACAAATTACGAGTTTAGCTAATGCTGGTGCAAGTCTAACAGAACTACAAACAATTGCCGATCAGTTTACTGGTGGTTTCGGTAAAGGTTCCGATAGATTAAATAAGCTAATAGACAGCCTTATCTTGGCTAGAGAAGTACAACAACAATTAAATAAAGCCAACATTGATAGTTTAAAAATTACTAGTGCATTTAACGCAGCTAATCTTGCCGTTCAAAACTTTACAAATCAAATCACTTCAGGTGCCGACCCTCTTCAGACATTCTTTAATACATTTGAGGCAAGCAAGCAAAATATTGGTATTGATGCTTCTGCTGCAATTACTGAGATTGAAAATGCATTAGTCGAATCTGCCACCGGTGCTGGTGCTAGAAGATTAGCATCATCTATTCAGGGGCAAGCTGCTACGGCTAGGGCTGTAAATGAATTTAACGCAACCGCTGGTGCTAGAATATCTAATGTTAATTTACGAACAGGTGATGCTGGTAAAGAAGATTTAGAAAAGGCATTGCTAGAGGGCGTTGATGACCCTCAAATTAGAAAAGCTGTTAGAGCAAAAATCAATGCCCTAAATTCAGAAGAGATTGCCACAACCGATATCAGCAAGTTTGTTCAAGAAATTCAAGCTGAAGTTGGCGAACTAAGCAAGGGCTTCACTGGTGCTGCTCAGGCTTTACTTGCACATAATCAGCAAATGGCACAGCTTTATGCAAAAAGAGAGCAATTAGAACAGGCGGCGGCAGAAGCACAAGTTAAAGCAATCGACACGCAAATTGAAGCTGCGAAGATTGCAGAAGAGTTTGGTGGTCCAAAAGTTACATCTGGGGCAATTGAAGCAGCCAGAGTAGCACAGTTTAATGCGATTGGTGGACTAGCTGGTGCTACACTTGGTAGCGGCTCCGCACAAGAAATAGGAAGAATCAGGCAGCAGTTGGCGGACCAGTTTGCTGCGGCAAATGAGACAGCTTTCCAAAATATAGTTCTTTCTGGTGCTGGCCTAAATAATAGAGGTGCTTTTGCTGGACAGCAAGGAAATGTAGACGATGTAAGACCAGAAACGGTCAGAGCACAAGAAGCCTTAAATACTATAATTAGACAACAAATTGAAGCCAAAAAAGAAGAACTTAAAATAATCAAGGAAAAGAACGCAGCTGAAAAATCCGCTCTAGACAAATTAATAAGTGGCGATGTAGCAGGTTTTATCGCACAGCAAGAAGCTGCCGGTGCAGCCGCAGCTCTTGAGACTGGAGATAGAGGCTTGGCTGGCTTGTTTGACGCTTCTGCACTCGGTGCTGGATTCAAGGAGCTTGAAAAGCGTGGTGCCGCAACCTTCGAGGCCGCACAAGCTACCCTTTCCTCTTTTGGTATTGCTGACACTAGTAGTGCTAGGGTTCTCTCTGGCACGACAGCTCAAGAAGAGGCGGCTAAGTCACAGATCAGAGCACTAGCTGGTGAACTTGGTCAACTAGCTACAGATCAGGCGGTTATTGCACAGTCGAATATTTCGATTCAAGATGCAACAATTACTGCTGCACAGGTTAGCTTCGAGAGGGGATTAAGGACGACATCTGAAAATAATACTTCCGAAGTCAGCTCAGTGTCTCAATTCGCTAGAGGGGGAACCGTTTATGCGAACCGTGGAATGTTTGTTCCTCGTGGAACCGATACTGTTCCAGCTATGTTGACTCCGGGAGAGTTTGTGGTTAATCGTTCGGCAGTTCAGCGTGGTAACAATTTGCAAATTTTAAACGCCATGAACTCTGGTGGCGGTGCTAGTTCGCCAACCGCAAAGAGTGGTGGCGGACCAGTTCAATATTATCGTTTTGGCGGCCTTGTGGACGCTATTAATTCAGCCTTCACATCTGCTGGAAATGGACTACAGGGTATATTTAATCAATTCGCTAAGAGCGTTCAAACATTAAGTGACACCAAGTTTTCTATTAAATTAGACCCAGTTCAGATAAATATTAATGGTGGATCATTCCTTGGTCTGATGAAGCAAGAGATCAAGGATGAATTACTCAAAGAAGTCGGTAAAGAGCTGCAAAAGGGAGGATTCAATAACACTGGATCATTTACAACTAGTAACTCAGTTTTACAGAGGCCAGCTGGCTAACGGAGAAATATAGGGAATGTCAGATTTATTTTTTAAAGCACTAGAATGTTCTTGTGTAAAAGGAACCGCAGTTACTTGTCCTGCTGGTGGCGAGATCGTTGCAACTATGTCTGCGACAGCTACAATATCTGCTTCCGTTGAATCAGATTCAAAAATATTTTCACCACAACCCGCAGATATTTGCAATGATACAGTTCAAGCCATTTCCGGTAGTGGCCCACTTTACCTTGTTACTACAAATGGTTCGTGTGGTGATATCAACACGGATTCTCTAGCTCAAATTTCTATTGGTGAAGAAACTTATTATTACAACATTATAACTATTGATGGTAATTCAATAACTTTAGAGTATGATAATAGTACAGACGATATTGATAGACAGATAGAGATTGGTGATAGTCTACAATTCACTACTTATCTTGACACTATTCCGGTAGCTATATCAAGAACAAGGGGTTTGTCACAAGTTGTCGAGGCTGACTCCGAGGTTTCAGCAAAGGCTTCTGCTAGAATTCAATTTGATCTAGACGCTTTCTTAGCGGAGGGTGAAATTGTTGAAGATTTATCAGCCGATTATTCTGCCAGTGGATTATTCATATCCGATGGGGAGTTTATAAATACAAATACCGACAAGGTTAATGGTGAATTTAGTGATTTTTATTGTCAACAAATTCTTTATCCAAGTGGCGACTTAGCTATTGATGAAGGGTTTGGCTCCTTCATCGCCGTCTATAATCAGAGTGGCAATCTTTATTCGTACATTGATGAGGGTGTCTATCAGGGCTTATTGATGGACCGTGGAGATTCCGTTCTATTAACCGACGATATAAATTCATTTATTCACCCAAATACAATTCACACAGAGGGCTTCTTTCAGTATAAATGCTCTCTTACAGAGCTATACGTTCGTCCAGACGATTCGTATTTAAGAATGAGGGTTTCTGCTCCACTCAGAAACTACGAATCTAGAATTGCCCCTCTCTATACCGTCTATAATATTAGGCTTAATGACCCATCTGGTAATCTTATTATTAAGTACAAAGATTTTACCGTAAGGGGAGACTCAGATCAAGAACATCCAAACTATACAACTTACTCCATATCCACAGAGCAGAATGTATTAGCCGAAAGCTATGACTGGGAGAGAACGACACAGCCACATATGCACGAGGTTAGTGGCTATTCGTTGTCATTTAATATTAGAGCTATAGCACTTGATGATGCATTTACAGAAGGTTTTGACGAGGGCTTTGAAGAAAATTATATCATACCAGAAATATTTAATGTTAGCGGTAATAATTATTTAGCACTAGATGGTTCTCCAATTTCCACCCAAGAAGAAAGATTTATTAATCCTACGGATGGGTTTAGAATTTCTGCTCTAGAAATTTGTAATAGTGGCGGGATTGGGTTTGGTTATAGAATAGAAAACACTCTGTCATTCTATACTGAAGTACCAGAAACCGGAAGAAGATTAGAGCGTCAAATTCTTCCTTCCTTTATGCCAGTGTCTACGTTTGATACATCAATCTGGCCTTCTGTTAGTAGTGTCTGGGAAAGCTCAAGAGACAACTCTGTTACCAATCTTGATAAGTGCGGTTCAGAAGAACTAATTAAAATTCTAACGGGTGGTGGCCCTGATTATATTACCCTTAATGCTATGGGTGGCGATAATATTGCCGACTCTGGAAAACTCACCATTAAATTTTCTTATGGGCCTTCTCCTGTCAGCGAAGTGACATTAGGTGCGTTCAATTCTGATTTTGACCAAAACACTGAATCTATTTGGTTTAGCCCAAGCGGTGCTTTTAATACAGAAAATACAACTACTGGAGATCGACTAAAGCAAGATTTGTCTTTTGTTGATATTGACACTCTCACACTCAAAGTTGTAGCCAAGAAAGAAATTGGTTCTAGAGATTACATCCTTGATGTTGTTGGATACAGTGATGATAAACTTCTAAATATGACCCCTGCTTCCGGTGGATTTATTCAAGACCCATCTGGAGTTATTCTTAATGATCTATTTGTTCCGAATGTAGGTCAACATCCAGTTCTGTCTGGTTTTTATTCTAATGGCAACGACTTCGCACTTGGTGGCACCGCCATCTCCCAAAAAGAACAATACTATCAAGCCAGCGGAAACGATCACTATAAACTCGCTCAGTACCCAACTGTTACCGGTACAGAATTTGAGACTTATGAGATACCTTTAGTTATTATAGATGAATCAGTAATCCTTGGTAAAGGTAAAGATTACAGTCTTAGCTCATTATTTGAACACCTATATTTAGATATATTTCCACTCCCAAGTGGTGCTAGTATCCGAGATATTTCTTTATGTGCTAGGTACAAACCACAAAACGCTTTGCAATTCTATACTGAAGGTGGAGAGGGCATAGGCAAGCCTCAAGATGGTAGGTCGGAAGCGGCATTATTCCCATCCGGCAGACAAACTGGTGATAATATATTAAATGCTGGTTCTGGATACGGCCCAATTTCTACCATAGAAGGTCTGCCCCATGCGTTTAGTTCGCCTGAGACAATCAAATCAAACTACTCAAGAAGGTGGCGTGGTCGTGAAGGCACAGTAAGAGGGCCATACGACATAGACCAGTTCTCGTTCTCTTTTGAGAATCCTCTATTAGATTATCCATTCTTGTCTGGTTACTTCAAGTTTGACGATATTGAAGATGGATATGTCAAATCTGCGATTCTTGGCGGTGACTATGGAACCGTTAGTGGTTTAATAGTTGGCGACTTTGAATCATATCAGAATGTTGGATGGAGACTAACAAGCGGAACCTTGTTCCAAGATGCTATGCCGGGATTCAGCGGGAACTATACGACAACCGACTGGACTTCTTTATCCAACGGGTCAACGACGTTTGTTGGCAATCCAATGTACGGAAAAATTGCCGATGCTTTTGATAGAGTCGTAAGAATATCTGGCGAGTCACAGAATATTAACTTTGGAAATATTGATACTGCGAGTGGCTTCTCTGTCTTTGCTAGATTTACACCGGACGTAAATGTTTCTGGTGCTGATTACGATTTATTTGAAAGCGGAATTTTATTCGCTAAGTGGGACGCTGCTGGCGATTTAGATTTTGCCCTAGCCTATAGTGGCGGCTTCTTAGCTGGTTATGCACAAGACGACATTGGTAATATTATCAAGGTTATAGATACTGTACCTTATAGCGGATATCAATATCCATTAAATGTTATCTTAACTTATAACGATCATCAACAAAGCGGTCTTAAACTTTATACTGATAATGAATTCTGGCAAGATGAGTTCCCAGTATTGAGAGCAAGTGGTGGTCCTTTCTACAAAAACACAACTAACGCAGATTTAGTTCTTGGTTTTGGTGCTGGTTCTGGCGTTGGCATGAACATGCTCGTTAGTGAATTTGGTATTTCAACGTGGGCTTCTGGTGTCTATGGCTCTGGAACAAACATTGTAGAATCCAATGCCGATAGAACATACAGACAGGTAACAGCTGAAGATTTCTTAATCAATAGTAGAGTTAAATTCTTTGACCCGGACGAGGTTGCTTCTAACGACTCCTACAAGTTGTGGGATAGAGTAAATGAAGATACTTACAACGATTGGGATATTGGTGCTTTCCAGAACTGCATGTTCTCCTCTGCTTTTGATGAATTGCAGATCAGACCTAGCATGGAGCAGATTGTATTTGAGATCAAGCATCATGGTTCTGGTTATACTCAGTACGCAGACCTTCCCTCTCCGTCATCTGTAAATAGTGGTGTGTCCTACCACACCCAGATTGAAAACGACTTCCTTCGTTTCCACCTGACAGATGTTCCAGATAATTTCTACTCAGTAAATAGAAGAATCACCAAGACATTACCGATTGGGTACAAGTTCTCAGAGAAAGCACTTGTTGTAGAGAGCGTGATCGAACATCACTCTAGCGGAGATATTGTATGGCCTGAGTGTGATGGTCAAGAGGGTCCACGATTAATCATTAGTCTTTACACCAAAAACAAAGACCCATACTGGAATACTACTGAGCCTAACTGGGGATTGGTTAATAGAAAAATTCATTATGTGCCACCATCTGCTTGTATTTATAGATTTGATAGCACGTTTACCTATGATGATATTTGCGACACCTCAGAAGAGTGGGCTATTTTCCCACAAGAGCCAAGACAGAGAGAATTTAAAGAGTCTTATTTCTCTGATGATGTAAACGATATGTTCGTTCAGTACGACCTTGTTTACCCATCCGGCCCAGCTTTTGAGTCAAGGCTTGACCTCCATTCATCACACATCAGAATGTCAGAGGCCAATATCCTCAAATTAGATGATTCTGGCGTTATGAATCTTTACGCAAGTGGCGGATTCCCAGCTACAGAATTCATTAATTTGGTTTGTGGTGAAATTGCTGTGTCTGGCACAGATAGTTTGCCATTGTTGATTGGCACTCCATTGCCGCTTGATAACCTTGAAGATACATCTGGTTCTGGATTCTTCTTAACAATCAGTGGTGCAATTAGAGTAGCTGAAATTTTACCTCTCTTTACACCTCTACAGTCTGGTATTGAATATCTAGACCTATTCATTAGTGGTCAAGAGCCTAGCTCAACTTCTAGCAGTATGAACTTGGCTATGCCTTATACCATTGGCTTCTTTGATTCGTCGAGCGATGCAAACATTAGAACCACCAGTGGCGGTGGCGGCGGTGGAGGTGGCGGTGGTCAGTCTACGGGTGGCGATCCCGGAGATGATGCTACAATCGGCGGTAAACCACCAGCTAGTATTACATCAAGTTTCTTTGGTATGCCAATGGTTCTACTTGGAGAATCTGGAGTATATGCAAATAATGATATTCCGCTATATGTCTATGCGACAAATATCGGAACCTCTGGCAGTTCTACAAACATGCCAATGACCCTTTGGAATAATTTCAATAATACTACCGCAGCAAATAATTCTGGCGTTCTCAATCTAACAACTAGAGCTATAGGCAAAATAAGAAGTAGATTTAGAAGCGATTACATGCCGCTATTTATCTCTGCACCATTAACACCATCTGCTATACTTCCTTTATACGTTACTAACTTCAATATTCCTGTTCAGAATACTGGTAGTATGAACCTAATGACGGCTAATTACTCGTCGGCTGGCGGTTCTGCTTATGGGTTGTGGGATAATATTAATTACGGAACTGGTATTGAGCTTGATGATAATGTCTACGCAACAGTTCCAGTAGACAATGAAATAAGGGGCGTTGATCTGACGGCTTATGGCTCTTGTGATGGTGATAGTCCAAGTAAAGCTATTGATCGTGCCTTGGCTACCGACTGCGTAGCTTGGAGAGAAGAAACGTGTAATGACGGCGGTATATTTAGAGCCAAAGAAACTTACACAAACCCCGAAGCAACTGGGTTTGACGGGGTAACTCTTGGCTATAGCGGCAATTACTATGGTCTTAGAAAGTTTACCGATCTAGTTCCTTCGTATAATTATTACACAACTGTAACTATCAAGACCGGCTCTACTGACCCAATTCCTGTGCCAAGAACTTTTGAGGAATGGGAATATGGAATGTGCGGCCCCGCTTGGGACGCTGATGGTTGCTGCACAGAAGATTGCGATCAGAACCTCGTGTTCTCTGGTGTTAAGTTGATTGGTGACGATGCCTGTGGTGTTCCTCCATCCAGTAACCTGTGTGTAGACCCAGATTCTATCGTAGCCTCTGGCAGACATGAATTTGCTAAGTATGGCAAAGCTCTGGCCGTAAAGAATGATTTAATGGCTGTATCTGCTCCTAATCAAACTATTCCAGAGTACGATATTTATTCAGACCCACCGACTATGGTAGATGTCAGCGGTGCTGGCTCTGTATTCCTTTATCGTAGAGGCGACGACGTTGCTGGCAAAAAGGCTTCTTGGGAACTCGCAACACAACTCATGCTTCCTACTGGATACCGAAAAGACTACCCTCAAAGAACCATTGACAATCTTCTTAGGTTCGATAACTTTACAATCTCTGGCGTTAAGTGGCAGATTGGTCAAGAGGGTCGTCAATTTGGTGAGTCTGTAGACTTATGTTCTAGCGGCGATAGAGAAGTAGTTGTAGTTGGAGCACCTAGAGCAAAATGGAGTAGAAACTTTGAAGATATTGTAACGTCTGGAATACCAACCGCTGCTATTATCTTTGCCGATAGGTTTGCATATAGTGAAGTCTCTCTAAATAGAATTGCTGCAACAGCTAAAAGATTTGACATCTTATGGAAGTATTTCTCGGCACCTTGGTATGCAGACTCAATTTATGGTGGAACCCCACCTGAGTTCCAACCTCAGATTGAAACAAAGTTCTTGGTTATTCAATCTTCATTGTCTAGTAAAGATAATCCACTAGTTCCTTCTGACAATGATTGGTTTAAGCACATCTATATTCCAAGATTAGATGATTATGATCTATTGGTAGAGACTGGCTCTGGCGTATTCAGCGATGCCGGTCAAACGGGGACCGTTCAGCAATACTTTAACTCTGGACTTCCAGTTGTATTTGAACAAATCAATAGTGGTATTAAAGCAGCCTTCTTTGAATTGTTCCCAAGCGGAAGGTCAGATGTTCTCTATAGTGGTGTACCAGCTATTGTTGGAATGTTCCAAGAGCAAAGCTCGTCTACGTTAGGTGCCTTATCATTTACTTCTGAGGGCGGAACTTTCAATTCTGTATACAAAGAGTTTGAAGATTTCTATAACTCTTATTCCATTAGTGGTGTCTATAATCAGATTACTGGAAATCCTGAAAGTGGACACTTAAATATTGTTCAAGATAGGTCAGAAGATTGGGTTGAAACTACTCAAGAATTGATCTATAACACATTTGACTCTGGAAGGCTTGCGTCGTCTTACACGAATACAACACTAAATCAATACTTCATCACTAGCGGTGTTGGTCAAGAGTTTGCACAAGAATTCAACATTAATGAATTCCAGATCGCTCCAGCTTCCGGTGGTCGTGTTTACATCTTTGAAAATGAGAGGGGTAACTTTAATTGTATCCAGCAGATTATTTCTCCTAATGATACATCAGACTTCTTTAACGACGAGACAGATTGGTATCTCGGAAACTCTTATGGCAAAAACTACAATGATAGATTTGGTCACTCTGTTTCTATTAGCCAAAACGGTGAAGTTATTTCTGTTGGCTCTCCATTCTTAGCTGGCTCTCCATGTAGAATCTATGAAAGATCAGAGTCAGCAAATGCATTATTCTATGATGCAGTAAGAAGTTTTGCGTCCTACATAGGAAACACGGACGCTGTAGATCATTATGACAATATCCTCGCGTTGTCTGGTGCTGCCGTTGCGAAAGAATCAGCCTATGACTATCTAAATGATTCAGAGAGATTTAGATTAAGAACTGATATAAACTTCTGGGACGGCGATCCACCTAGTGTTTATCAAATTAGCTTTAGCTATAGCTATGGCGATATCGAGTATCGGGGCACGAGAAAGTTCTTGCCAGATGAGTTCGCTGGCGGATCAAGGCTTGGTTGGAGTACAGCGACCTCTGATGCTGGTGATTTTGTAGCCTTTGGAGCACCTACAGACTCGTTCAACCTGTTTGAAGATGTAAACGTCTGGGGCGACGATGAATTGTCTTGGGCTTCTTATAATAATGCTGGTGCTGTTAGAGTATTCGAGTCCAGAAAATATTACCCTCATGACAAAGTTGTGGAGTTTGGTAGATTTGGAAACCTAGACAGATCATTCCACAACGAAGAGCGTAATCTTGGTTATTATGATGTATGGGATCAGGTATTTGCTTCTGGTTCAGACGGAGAAATTGATTATCAAGGGCACGATTGGCGTAGAATGAATTTTTCGGAAATAGAAATTCCTACCGATGCCGGTCTTGCATTTATTATCACTCCAGAGATAGACGCTGCCAGCGATGAGATTATTGATAACATTAAGAGTTGGTTAGCACTTGGCGATAGAAACCTTGTACTTGTGGGTAATGATCCAGTCTGGGAAGAAAATGGTTTATATTCAGATTCTAATGATATAATCAATAACATCCTGAAAAAACTTGGCTCTAGAATGAAAATCGTTCCAGCCAAAAATGAGCAATATTCATTACAAGGTTGCGTAAGTCTTGAAGATGTAGATGATGATAAATTTAATGTAACACCTTCATTACTTCCAGCTCATAGTGCCGGAAGAACTATAGCCGCAGGAAATTACTTTGGTAAGGGTTTTGGTGATATTAGAATTAATCTTGAAGCTGATGGTCAAGAAGATTTTGTAGAATACATGGACTGCCCTGAAGGTTTAAATGGTAAAGTTATAAATGAAAGATGTGAATTTCCACTCAAGCATCTTGGTGACTTGAGGGCACAGTGGCGTGAACAATGTATTTCTACCGGTGGCGGTGAAACTAGGGTTATCAACTATGTTAGAAACTGGCCTCAGATGTTTAACAATGTCCCAAGCTATTGTGATGAGCCGCCAATTTATCTTCGTGACGACGCAAGACAAGAGCCAGTTCCTGTTTTAACGACAGCGGAAACTCTACCTGATCGCCCTTGGTCTGTTCCAGAATCTTCTGGGTACTTCTTTGAGACCTACGGTATTTACGAGTGGCGTTCTTGGACGACTAGCTCAACTGTATATTCTTTTGCTGATACGCATATAGACCATGTAGATTTTGATATTTATGAAAATTCTGATTCATCCGTTTCTGGTAATTACACATTATTTGATATCGGTACATATTTTGATCCAGAATTGATTAATGCAAGAGATGCGTTAATTCAAGCTAGTGCTGTACCAGTCTTGGTTGGGTATAATCAAACCAAAACCAATATTATTCATGACGAGCATATCATAGCTCTTGCGGAGTCTGGCAAAAATGACCTCGGAGAATTAAACAGCTCTAGAATTTATCTGATTGCTACCCAGTGGTCCGAAGATGACGCGAGTAGAGGCATAGACGACGGAACCGATAACCAAGACAAGAATACAGAGTTTTATCTTAATCTTGTAACCGAAGATTGTGATAGCATTGCTGGGCCGCGAGGTATTCAGATCAATGGATTTACTGGCAGAACATCTCTTAATAATGCTTACTTCTATAACGGTGATGAAAATGACGGTCATTCTCTTGCAAACAAACTTAAAGTTGAGCTAAGTAGAGACAGCTCTGGCGGGTATTTCTTAGAAAATAAAAAGACTTCTGATTTGACGGAGTTTGTAGATTTCGCTTGGGTCGCACATCCAAGCGGTAAACCTTCGGCTCAAGAAATTACAGAAATGAAAAACTGGCTCAATGAGGGTGGCAAAAGACTTATCATCACTTACAATGCTGCAAACTCTGATGATATGAGGCGGGTTGCTGCTAATGTTGATTATCTATGTAGTGGAATAAATGTAACAAGTAGACCACTTTACGTTCCTTCGCTTGGTTCTTATCAGGTTTCCAACGGTGTCATAGACTCTTATCGTGACGATGACGGTGGTAGATTTGACACAGATTATGGCGATGTGCAACTTGTAAATACTTCAACAGATTCTATAGCTGGCTGCCCTAATGGGTTCGCTTACAATTCTGTTTATAACGACTCTACCGCTCTTAGTGGGCTTCATTTCTCAGAACGGTCAGATAATCTTTATAGTTCAGCACTTTCGGATTATAGCCTAAAAAGAGTTATTCCTATCTCTGGAGGTCAGGATTATGAAAAGATCGTCTGGACAAGTAGAGCGGTAACGGAAAGAGTGTCTGTTCCACCAATAAGAAGATATAATATAGATGCTCAATCAACGTTCACATTCCCAACCATTCAAAACTCTGGCTACAGAATTTTCTTTGATTGGGTTTCTGAATCGGATCAAGATAAATATCCAATTGATATTACCGCTTCAAATGCTTCATTTTCTCCATTTCCTGCATTAAGTGATGATGATAATACTTTCTACGGCTTATCACTAGATCAAACTCTATCTTTGAATCCAGAAAGTCGTCACATAGACGTGCGTGCTACCAGTGATAGTATTTCTATCGCAGCGTATTCAAGAGAATCTATAGGTGAAGACGAGGTATCTAATGATGGGTCTATATTCACAACAAGATTACTAGCCATTTCTGGTGCTCCACTTCCGATTACTTCAGAAGTTGCAACAAGTAATGGTAGTGGTTTGTATCAGGTAGATGAAGTAGTTGTGAATGAGAGATATGTAGTTTATCCTGCTAGAAGCGGTATTATCGAGGGCGAATTTAGACCTGTTTCTCATTTAAGTTCTATATACTGCAATTCTGAAAATGGTGAAATCTGCGATAGTTTGGGCGATCAAACAATAGAAGATGGTCCGGTTGTCGCGGCTGAAGAGTATGAAAACTTCTCGTCTTTCCCAGCCGGAAGAAGGAAGTCAAAGATTATTGTTATTAGTGACTCAAGTATGGTTCAGGGGCAATGTCCTCATTATAGATACTCGGCAATTCAAGGGAATCAAGCATTTATCAGAAGTCTTTATCCTACTTCTCCTCAAAATTACTTTAGCCCACAAGACGACTCTGATATTTTTGATGACGGCTATCAGATAAGAGATGGTAGAAACTTCTACTTTGCACAGAAAATTAGAGCACCTGAACGTGGAAGTGCCGCTAAATATCATGCTGTATCTGGTTCGAGTGTAAGTAATATAACTTCGCCTTTATATGGTGGTAATGGTGTTGCTGGAGCACTTGGTAATTATACCGACAATGAAGATAATATTGATCCAACAACTCTTGTTAGACCAATCGGCCCTAAAAACGTATACAAAATTAGGGATCGTAAAAACGAATTCTTTACCAGTGATGCTCTTGGTGATTACGGAATTTACCCAAGATTCAGTGGCGACTTCCTAGATTATGCGAATTACCTTGATGGTCAAGACAGTTACGATGAATTGCTTGGGCTTCCATCTGGAACAAATAGAGACTTTATCCTAGATATGGGTATTGGTGGTGGTATCACTGAACTCATGAAGATCAATAATACTGACTATCTAGATTTAGATGTTTATTATTCTGGATGCTTGGGCGATTTGTTTGGTTACTCAATTGATATCACTGACGATAAATTGATTGTCGGTGCCCCATTTAATGCTTTCCACGCTGAAACTGCAATTAGTGGTGTTAGTGGTATTGTTCAGTGGCATGAAATAGTAAACGGCGAAGCTGGCTCTGGAATTAAGATTGCAGAAGATGGTGGTGCTGGTGCTGCGTTTGTTTACCACAGGACTGGCAGGGGAGAGAATATTATTGAAGAATTCTTACCTTGGGAATTTATCTCTAAGTTGAAGCCAAGCAGTCTAAATGTTGGTGTTTACGACTTTACGCCAGACCCAAGAACAGCATTTGAGCAACAGCGAGGTATTGATATTCAGAACAATCCTTCGTTTATTTTAGATCATGGTAAGAGATCAGACAACTTTGGTATTTCGGTATCTATTGATTGCGACATGGCTGTTATTGGTGCTCCAAACCACGACTATGAGACATTACATCATCATATCTATAGCGGTGCAGTAGCACTAAATGGTAGTGGCCTGAGTACAGCTTTACACAGAAAGAGCTTTAATGCAGAGTTTGACATTCCAACCCACTCATTCTATGATTTGGGTAGCTCCGGTGTAAGAGTTGATGACTTCAATAATAATAGCGGTGTTGCGATTCTCAATAATGGTGCTGTATTTAATTACCGATATGAGCTGACAGACTTCCAAGCTCGCGAGCAAAATTGGGTTTATGCACAAAAATTGGTAGCACAAGGCTATAAAGATAGAACTGCTACTCAGTTTGGCCCTCCATTACCTCCAGATTTTGAAACATATATTACTTCTAGCGGCACAGAAAATGATAGATTTGGAGCTGCTGTAGCGATAGACAGAGCGTACAGGGGTGATAGTGACTACACATTGGTTGCTGGCTCTCCTCAACACGATTGGTCAACCAGTGGGGATCATCCTACTAGTGGCTTGGCTAATGCTGGTGCCGCCTATACCTTTGATGCTATGTTGAGACAGCAAGTTCCAGCTATTCCAAATAGCGGTGGATGGATTGACGTTAAAGTATTTGGGGTCGGATACGAAGAACCTATTTACCAGAGAATTTACCAAAATGCATCTGGGGATTCTATCACCTATCAATATAGTGGTGTTTTGACCACAGATAGAGATGGCGATATTTTCCTTGAGGTTTCTGGCTTTGATCCTTCTAGCAAGGGGTTTGTAGCACATCGTCCATATGTAGAATCAGTGTTATTTACGCTGGCCGATGGTACTGAAGTGACAGATTCTATGCAGCTAATTATAGGTGGAAAACCAATAGAAGATTCGGGTATTTTGCCTCTCGTTCTTTCTGGTGATCCTTCAGCAATTGTGTATAATAATGTGAATCTGTATAATTACGGTGTTTCTGGTTCCCCAAGTGGCTCCTTCAATTTGTTCTTGGATGCACCTAGCGGCTATTCTAGCGGAAATATGAACTTGGTTATTGGTAACAATTATGTTACTGAAAACTTAGAATTAAGAATAAGAGGATACTAATGCCAATTAAAGTAAGGTATAATAACGATCAAACCCAAGAGTGCGTAATAAGACCTACGCCCTTTGTGCAGATTTCTGCGAATACACTTAAAAATAAAGTGGGTAATTTTGGCACTACTTATACTATTGTTTTGACGGGTACTTTACTGCCAGACGAGGGAACCCCTTACGCTATTGATCCAGCTACAGATCAGTTGCGTGAATTTTTTACACCAGCTAATACTGGCGATCTCATAGGCCCATTTGGACAGTTTGACAACAAGCCATTTAGCCAAAGAGACAGGCCGCAGCGTCAGAAGGTCATGAAGCCCGCCTCTGCCATTTTGAGCAAGCAGCGTGCCCTTAGAGCCTTATTCGCTAAAGACGGTCAGACGGTCATTATTACGGATATTTTTGACGACGCACCAGCGACTGTCTATTGCAACCCCAGAGTTGTAAGTATAGATTTTACAGAGGGGCCATATGTAAGCAGATGTGATTATACAATTAATCTAGAAGCAGATGTTCTTCTGCATGGAGATGTTGAGTCGGATGCATATATAGATCAGGGCTATACATCCTCTAGCGGAAATCTTGGGACGATCATTGGTGTTAGTTATGACAATTTTATTGACGCTTCTGGTATGTTTATCGAGACGTTTTCTGAAGATTGGTCGTTAGAAGCGGAGGATGGTGGAGAAAGCATTTTAAACCCACGTCAGTATAGAATTTCACACAATCTAAGTGCTGTCGGGAAAAAGCACTATGGGCACTCTGGGAGTGAAGATAAAGAGGCTTGGGAGCAAGCTAGAGACTTTGTTCTGCAAAGACTTTCTAATAATATTAGTGGTAATTATCCCAATGTTGCTGGCCTAATTGGTAGCGGCACAGTAAATCTTGTTGATACTTATCAAGGATTTAATCACATTAGAACAGAGCAGATCGGTGTCTCTGATGGTAGCTACTCTGTCAGTGAAAATTGGTTATTATCCAGTGGAACAAGCACAGAAACTTATAACGCCAGTGTCTCAACCAGTAATACCGACCCTTTTGTTACCGTTAGCATTGACGGAACAATTAAGGGTCTCTCTGAAATCTCTCCTAGTGCATATTATGCACCGGGCGTGGACATTGAATTACTCACCCAGACCAGCGGTGCTTTTGCAAACGCACGTAAAAAATACAATGAAGTTTCCAACAGTGGAAAGTTTGGCCTGACAAGCGATATTTATAACAGAGCAAATAATCTTGTATCTGTTACGCTTAATTCTCAGCCCACATCGGTTACTTTAGCCACCAATGAATATACAGGTGATCTAACCTACAATTTACAATTTAACAATAGACCTACAAATATTATTTCGGGCGTTCTTAGCGAAGAAATCAATGTTAATGATACTTATCCCGGAGATGTTTTTGCTGTCATTCCTGTTCTTGGTAGAAATACCGGTCCTGTGCTGCAATATATTGGTGGTAGAACAGAATATAAAAGAGATATTAATTTAAATTTGGTTATGGATTATACTAAGATACCATACGGTTCTGGCAGAGAAACTTTGCTTCTCAAGAAGCCCAGTTTAGTTGAGCCAACAGCAAGTCAAATAGCTCGACTTTTAAGAGAATTAAGTCCAGCTGGAGAGCCCGGAATTAGAAAGTATTTTGTTTCGGCACCAACGGAACAGTGGAACCCAAAGAACGGCACATATTCATTTAATGTTTCTTTTACTTATGAATTAGACAGATAGGACAATGACTCATAATTGGAATGATTTTAGTGATGCTGGCTTAGGACCGCAGCTTCCGCTAACTAGCGGTCAGCAGGCCCAATCAGTTTCTGGCATTTTACCATCTGGTGAAAGTAATTTCTTTGATCTTGAGCAAGATCGACAAAGATATAATGGTCTTGGAATTGATCGTTTGTATGATTACGAAAAAGAGGCCGGTGGAAGCGGTGTTGTTGCAACATATCCATCAGAAACACTTGAGTTGATTGATGAACAGCGTGAGAGCGGTATTTTTCATCAGCAGCTTATTGGCAATGAATTAACTGGCTCTGGAAGCATATTTAGTTCCGGTTACTACATGCCTAGTGGATTTGATGTAAGATTTCAACAATATATCAGACCCACTGTTTCTCCATATGAACCAGCTAGACCGGATTACGCCTATAGAACTATGGATTCTTATATCCATCATAAAGTATATTTGGCTATTCCAACACCATACATAGAAATTAAATATATATCAGATTTTCTTGCTGATACTAGTGGTAGTGGTCTTGATCCATATACTACATATGTTCCTAACAAGAACGGATATTATAATGCTGAATTTAAGGGTTCGTCATTTAGACCAAGAAGAGATGATGATTAATTATAGGAGAGGAAATGTTTGATTTTAATTCACCTCATTTGGGCATAGTGCCTGCATCTGGTAATTATGGCTCAGAATGGCCTGCAAACTTTGTGATTCCACAAGGTAACGAGGGCTCTATGTCTGTAGGGGGCTGGACTATTGGTAACGAGGGGTTTCCACAGCAAACCTTCTTGGGTGCTAGTATTAGAAATTTTTCTGTAAATGCTGGCTTTGGCGATTCATCTTCCAATGTTAGCGTAGAACTTGTAAATGATGAATATAACAAGTCTGACAAATCATTCTTTGGTCGCGGGGATGACCCATATCACGACGGACAAAACGATTTATTCAGGCCGCCAGCCGTAGGCTCTCCTGTTTTCTTTAAGTTTGGAACGAATCCAGCTACGGTTGAGCAGGCTTGGAGAAAAACATTTGATGATACTTATGGTTATAATACTATCTCAAATGATTCTTTTGCAGAGTACAGAGTGCAGAGACCACTAGAGTCCTTGCCTCCGTTTAATTTCGTAGACCTGTCGAAATCAAATGACGAATCTTTTTACGTCATAGATAAGAGCAGCCTATTAAATCCAGATAATGAAGCGAGGGGTCGTAACCACTTTGTGTTTGGCGGTATTCTTCAAAGTTATACAGAAAACAACAGCTCAGAAGGGCGTGGTCTTTACACTGTAAACGTAGTTGACCCTAGAGAAGTTTTATCCAATGCACAATTATTATTCAACAACTATCAGGGAACAACATACAACAATAAGAATTTATTTAATATTTATGGGTTTTTAGAGTATGACCCAAGAGATTCATTGGTTGAGTTTCTTGACAACGCGAAAATAGATAAGGGTTATTTGTCAAAGCGGATTGATGCGTCTGGTAATATTGTTTTTTCTGGGAATGGCACAAACCCACTTTTATTGGATCAATACGAATTTAAAGAAAATGCCAATCAGGACAAATATGGAGCTGTTACAAGCACCGTATACGCACCGGGAAGAAAAACAAAGACCTACCTTCCTAAATATTTCCCGATTACCGGACAGGGCTTATCGAGAAGAAGCGAGAGAGGTATCCCTTTCTACAGGGTTTCTCAGGCTCTCGCCACTCTATTCGAGTCTTATGGTTCTTTACCGCAAGAATATATTGACGCTGGTTTCGGCGGTAAGATTAATTTTAGGGGATATAATTACGTTGTAGACTTTGGCGGAATTCCAACCCAAAAAATTCCCAGTATGTATTTCATGGACTTTGACCAACTAGATATGTTGTCGTTCGCACAAGAACTTTGCGACGTTATTAGTCATGAATTGTTTGTCTCGATGCTGCCAATTATAAATCATCCAGCTTGTGCATTTTTAGAAAACTACAATCAACAGAAGGCTATCCGTGGAGAATATAGCGAGATGGTGGCTGGTATCATCCGTAGAGATGCTATTGATAAAACTCAGCAACCTTCTTATGGTGCGATTATTCAATATTTAAAAGACTTAAAAGATCGAGGCATTGAGGTAGAAAATCAAGACCTTGGATTTGAGCTATCGAATGTAACTACTGACAAATTTGTTGTTGGTGCTCAAGAAGTAGAGATGTATTTTTTCGATACTACTCATGACCGCGACGATCTACAGGTAAGAAAAGAGGATGACGGCCAAAGCAACGTAGAAATCTTACAACAAGAACAGTGGTTATTAGAAACAAGTCTAAAGCAATCAGTTCTTCCTTTTTATGGGTTTTTAGGCGATGGTAATGCCGTGACCATACCAAGAGGTTGGGGTTCATATCAACAAATATTACTCGATACTCGCGGTTTAAATGCCTTTGGTGTTGGTAATTATTATGTAGCTACAGAGCTTGAGCTTAGAGCAGCTTTAGTCTCCTATGATCGTTGGAAAAATTTCTTATTAAAGTATAGCGAAACCTATATTCAAGACATTGAGGAGTATGGTGCTACATTCTCTGCGTTGGCAGATGCCAACGACCAAATTAATGATGTGTTAGAGGATTTCAAACTTAAAACACAGTTGACAGAAGATACTATTCTCGGATCAGGCTTCTTAACTCAATTGAAGAATAGACAATTTGCCGTCACCGTTCCTAGATGTGTTTGGGACTCAGATAGACCTTTAATGGGCAATGATGGACTACCTGCAAGCCCTTGTTCCCCGCCATTCGGTTATCCATTATACTATGGGCGTGCCAAAAAGATCGGTATTCCTGAAGCTGGTGTTCTCAAAATAATCAACGCAAAGAATAAAGTTATTACAAATTATGCACAACTACAAGATAGATTATCTGGTGCTGCTACAATGTCAAGTATTACACCAGAGTTTCTAGAAGAAAAGTTAAAACTTTTACTCGCTAGGGTGACTGACTTTGAAGAAAATTGGAGGGCTACCCACCCACAAGATTTGGACGGGTATGCAGATAATGAGACATATAAAGGATATATGGCAGAGATTGAAAAGTTTAAGCAAGTGCAGGAAGAATATACCTCACTTCAAAACATGCTTATTAATGAGGGTGAAGACCTTTTGGCTGAAACAAAAAACACACTTGAGGGCCTTGCGGAAGATTCGCTTATAGCCAAGTTGCCGCAGATTGCAAAAAACCACAAGAAGAACGCCATGAAGGTTTATGAATTTATTAAAAAGGTCGCTGAAGAAAATTTGGGTAAAAGATTCTTGGTCAAGATACCCAAGGCGTGCAACGTAAGATATCAGCCAAACACCGTAACATACGATCAGGGACAGAGAGAAAAGCAAATCGCTGCTGGCCCATTTGGATTCTCACCGATGCCGATATCTTCAAATATAGATGTGCTGTCAGATGTCAGATTTAAGGACGATATAGAAGAAGTAGAAGAAACAATAACAGCCGAGTCTCTCTTTATTCATTATAATAATTATAAAATTAACTTAAATGATGAATCGCTATCGCCAAACGGCACGGAAAATAATCATGAAGCAAGTTATACCTATGGTGCTCTAAAAAATAATTATAATCCAATTACTGACAAGTGGGAGTTTAATTACAAACCAGAGCCACTGGGCGGATTCATGAGTTATGAGCTATTAAAAGATTCAGTTAGTAGTGCGATTGATGATTATGGTTCTGTTTTAGATGGGAACTTCGGGGAAGGATTAGAAGATTACAACCTCAACATTCGCGAGAGTGATTTACCCCAATCCATGCAAGACCTACTATACCCAGTTATGCCTTGGAAGTTGCTCAATGAAAACAACAGTAGAATCGGTTGCTACGTTAGATATGATAATAGTCATCTTTTGAGTTTTGTTAATGTGCCGCCTGAGTCACTGATTCAACAATCTTATGAAAGAAGTCGCGGGGGGCATACCCGTGTTATTCCAGACGTTGTGGAGCTTCTACCAAATGTGCAGCCAGATCAAGAATTCAGTTTTAATCAAAAAGAAGAAAGAGACAAGGACAATGAAAAAGAGGGTGTGCAACCAGCCGTAGCTTTTGTCAAGTGCGAGGTGGACGAGCAGTTTTATATGCCCCCTAAATTACAGCTTAAAAATAAAGAAATTTACGCAAGAAATTATGAGCTTCGTGTTTCTACGCCACCACTTGAGATTGTAGAAGATGTTGACGAGGATGGTTGTCCAACCTTTAGTCTTGAATTTAAGAGAATTGATCCAGTGTTTTCTATTGCCAAACGTGGCGGTGCTGATGGAACGTATGAGGCACATACCGACTTTGTTAGAAACAGTGGGGTTTTTTGGCAATGGGAAAAGGGCGTTGCAACATTCGAGGAGGCGGTAGTATATGGTAATATTATTGATACGTCCCCTGAGAATTTAGACTCGAACCACGTATATGCCTTGATTACTCTTCCGGGAAGAGTTGAAACAACCCTAGATCAAAGATGGGCAGACGGGCCTATGCAGGTTAATAATACTGTAGAGATAAAGAACTTAATGACTCAAGATGTTGTTAAGATTCCAGCGTTTAACAAGCCTAGTTTTCCAGAGAAAACAGAGCGTACCATTGATTGCGAAAAAGATGAATTAGATTTTTCGCTTGCAGAGCTTACGGAAGTTGAGCGTATACAAAGACAGGCATTAAAGGGCGTTAAATTTAATCAGGGTGAAACAGCAGTACAGTTTATACAACCATCACCAATTTATCCCAGTATGGTAGCTATGCCGCTATTATCTTGGGAGAGGTGTTATGGACCTTGGATGTCATCATCCTCGCTCAACCCAGAAGATTCTAGGGTTAGGTATTCAAACATTGGTGGAAGAATTGACTTTTTGAAAGATGAAAATCTTGCACCTTGGAATTTTGGTGGATATACATTACTAAATGAGGCCGGTAGACTTCAGGCAGAATTTTCAAATAGCCTACTACTAATTAGCGAACGTGGTGGATTTGTATACCCATCAGCACCAAGCGGCATAGCATTAGCAAAAGCCCTTAAAGCTGGTGGCCCATTGGTTACATCTATTGATGTGCAGATTGGGGATAGTGTTAAAACAACTGTTAAATTAGACCTTTACACTCCTTCTTATGGAAAACTTCACAAACAGAAAGAAGGAAATATTGCAACCATTGCGAGGGAGCGACAAAAAGTTAGAGATCAAAACAATAGCTTAATAAGAATAGGTATTAATAAGTGGGTAAGCGGGGGCAATCTAATGCATAACTTAATGGCTAAGGGCGGTCAGAAAATATTAGATTTAGCTAAGAGCACCGATACTTTCTTTAGTGATGTGGATAAAAGGTCATCAGAAAAGCTACTCTTAGCGAGCGATGGCATACAAACTAGAGTTGTAGAAGAGAGTCAGTTGATTAGAGGGTTGGAGAGTTATAATACAGCGGCTCAGGCTCAATCCTTTATTAGTCCGGGTGGTGGTCCGATGCCAATTGTGGAGTTTGCTGATTTATTTGACGTGGTTAATAATATCCCAACCACATCTCAGCATAATATACCCGGTGCGGACATTGGTTCAGCTTTTGGTATCGACGCTTCCTTGGCAGAAAGATTTTTTGGGAACGCAAATGAAGGAGATAATTAATGTTTGATTTATCAGAATTTTTAAAAGCTGAAAGCAATACGCATCAGTTTACTACGGACAATGTTTATTTAAATCAAGTGGGACTCGGTGTTTTTACTACTGGCACTTTTTATTCTTATTGGAACGCTAAAGATAAGAATGGAAACTATGTCAATAGGGGGGTAATCAGGGATAGAAACGGTGATGAAATTGAACGTTTCGGGGTGTTTATAGGGGCACAAGATGAAAGTACATCGTCCAATGGGCCCGGAAATAAAGATCACGATCTCGATGAAGCCAGTGAAAAATGGGGAACTTGGGAGGGCTGGAGAAAAACCGAATATACAGGAACCTATGAAGAACAACGATGGAGTAATTGGTCGTTGCTAGAACGCAATATGATTTCTGCCTATACATTCGATCAAGTTCCACTTGACTATTTCGCTCATAGCTTAACCTCGGAGCCGAATCCCCCACTAAATATAAATAATAGGGCTATATTTGAAGATGATAATAGGGACAGATTTAAAATTGGTGTCACAGAAATGGCTGATTTAAAAGACCGCATAGGTCTCGACCCAGCAAAAGCAGAAGAAACAGGGTACTCAGATAGAAGAGTATTTTTTAACCTTCCCGGAAGTTTCCCAAATCCGATTTTAAGTATTATCACTATGAATGAGTTCATGATTGATGCGAAGAAAAAGCTGAGAAGGACTGGTGATAATGGATGGAAGACGCTTGATGGGGATTCAGCAGAAGATTATATAACTAGAAATGAAATTTTTGCTATGGATGAATATCTCAAAGATATGAAAACTAGCAAATATAAATCTATTATTTGTAGTGGGCTGCTAACATTTAATTTACAAATGGCCGGTGGTCAATTTCAGTGCCCTAAAACAGAATGGGTAACTTTTAGACTTAATTTGTTTGATGCACCGCCAAAGAGGGCACCAAAAGCAGAGGGCGTATTAAAAAGCCTCAACACCGCCCAAATTAAAACAGACCCAACTGGAAGAAAATATCTTTCTAGAGAAGATGGCGACAGTACGACTCCAGATGAAAACAATCCCTCCCATAAAACGGTGGCTCCAGTCAAGCTATCTTATAATCCATATTTAAATAAATGGGAGAGCGGCACTACTAGCGTTTTGGCTAAAATTGCAACGCCCGTCGCTAGAGCTGTTTTCAACCCAACTATTTCTGTTCTAGACGATGCTGACATTGCTCAAATTTTGTACGATAAGTCTGAAGAGTTGCACTTTGCTGCTTCATCCGGCTTGGCTATGCCGATTCAGATGCAAAATGGTAATCCATTTCAATGGGCACCGGGGTATGCTGAAAATAAAGATTGTAGACTAGAAGAGAAGACAAAACAAAAACTCACAGTATTCAACTTTAACCCTAAAAAGTCTTTTCAAGTAGACGACATGGTGCTGTTGAGTCAAATTGATGGCATTTGGCACATAGTTCCGCTTGGAGAAGATCAAGATCAGGAAGAAGTTGTTGAGCCCTCATTTGCTGGTCAGTGGGAATTTACTTATCTTGCAACAACAGAAGATTTTTTCCAAACAGTAAAACAAAACAACCAATATATTAAACTTGACCCTAGAACCGCAGAAAAAGTAGCTCACTCTCAATATTATCAACTCGTTAATAAAAAAAATAGAGGTATAGATTATCCTGACTCTGATTTTGATATGAGACCTTGGGGTACTGGAATCACTCCTAATGCCCAATATGAAAACCTTGAAACTTTTGCTGGTGGACATATTCAATTTTCTTCTTTTGATTTTATGGACAATAACATTTTCGGACGAAGAAACTTTAATGCACTCGGCACCACCCTCGCGAATGAGGATGCAAAGGGAAGAACCATACCGTTTAATAGCGAAGAGACAATTGATAATCCAAGACATTCTATCTATTTTGGGTGTTTATTTCCAGATGGTTATGATGAAGATTATGTAGCTGGTTATGCTACTGGCGTCAAAAACTTTAACATTACTTATCATAATTCTGGTGCCCTCATTGCGAATGAAAGATTGCCCGGATTACTGAACCTTGGATCAGAATTTTTTGGTGGTGTCGGGGCGAATACAGACAATATTAATATTGATCCATTTCAAGAAGAACAATTTCGAGATAGTGTTGGCGAGGTATTGTATTACCCAGAGAGGCATGATTATAGAGCACCAACATCTGACCCTATAGATTCAGACAATTTGACTGGCACGCCTTGGACTGGGCGTGAAGTGCTTACATTTGGCCCATCAATGTTTTATCAATACAATGAAGAACTAGATAGGAAACTAGAACATTTACCGGCAGATATAGCCTTGAACGCTTCCCCTGAAAATCCAGATGGGGCACCTCTTTATAATCTAAACAGGCTTAACGATTTTTATAATCAGGCGTCCGTCTCAGATTGGGATTTTAGAACAAAAATTAGAGACGCTTTCCGGCAATCTACTTGGTTGGTTAAGACAAGTGGAGTTTTAGTTGATTCAGGCAATTATAATCCTGCTGATAGTGCCCTCGGTATTAAACCAAACAAGCCGGGCAATATCCAGTTTAGACCATTGAAAATGGAGCTTTACAATTCATACAACACGGAATATAAGAAAGATGACGTTGAATATTCTTCTCAGGGTAATGCTGTAGGATTTGACATACAAGACGATAGATTCGGTGAAAAGTTTTGGAGTTGTGATGCTGCCGTTCAGATGGCATCTCAAACACCGCCACATGCCGATGGGTTTGGGGAAGCCTCTTACGACCGATATAAAAGGTTGAATTATGATACTCACCCAGAAATTTATATTAATGAATTTGAAGAAAATGGCACCTCTCGCCAACTTCGCCCACGTCTTGCCTTTAATAAATATGTTGAAAGAAATAAACCTTATTATAGACGACACGAAAGGCACTACTGGGATGAAGATCACCATCAGTGGATGGGTGACTTTATTGATGCGTCAGCAGCTTATGGTATTATTGGTGCTACAACAACCGTAACCGTAAACGATAAGATTATTTTTACAACAGATCAACGTTTTGGAATGAAAAGTTGGATGACTTACCGATTTGTGGGGTCAAATAATCTCGCTAATGACTTTAACCGAAGACCAGTATCAACTCAATACCCATCTTGGGGTGGTGAAAATTTAAAATGGGACGATCACAATACAACCACTTTGGCCGTAACCGTGTACCACCATTGGCCCAGAGAGCAGACAATTTACGATCCTAGATTTTTCGCTGTTCACCACTTTAATCCAAGGCCAGACCTAGAAGGTTATTATACTTCGAGTATTCCTGTTGAGGGGGATGAACCCATCAGACAAGGATCACCGTGGCCCTTTACAGAGACAGCGGTGTTTCAGAACACAGATGGTACGCAAATTGATTTCACATACCATACTGACCCCACAAATGTGGGTATAAGAGAACCCTCACGTATAGTACAGGGTTCGGAGTTACCTGTACCAGTTACAGGATCATTTATTTTTAAGGATGGACTTTCCGATGGTACCGCACTTCTACCAAAAGATAAATCTTATCTAAATGTTACTAGGGTTGGTAAATTACTTCCATACCAATATACTTATTATACCATTTCTACAGCATTTGCAAGTGGTGATATAATTAGTAGTGAAGACTTTAACTCAAAAAACCAGTCCCTAATTGGGTTCTTTTTTAATGGAGAAGAACAACCTTTTGAATACACTGTCGATGCACAGTTAGCCGGTTTAATATATTACTCTTCCTTGGGCACAAACGCACAACCCGGAGATGTTATTGGAAATTCAAGTCTTGGTATATTTTTCAGTGTAAGTGCTGTCGAGAATAATGACCCTGACAATCCTGAAGTTGTAACAGCCCTTGAGCTAGAGTGCTTTGGTGTTGGGCAAGATATTCCGTCATCTTCATTTGCTAAGTACGGAGAGCCAATTAATTCTAGAATGAATGGTGTTCAACTTACAAATCTTGGAGGGTTTGGGAATGGGTTTAGTGGTAAGATTCTTGTCGGAAAAGTTCAGGGCTTTGAAGGAATAGACAACAAACCAAAAGCGGTCATTAGAGAGCAGCAGTTATCGCTACCGTCTGACAATACCAGCCCAGTAACCCTAGATGGTGGTTTTGCACAACCTTTCGGGTTCGTAAGGGGGGATTTGATAACAGAAATTCAATTAGCTGATAAAGACAAGTCAACGGATCGTAAGTATGATTGCTTCTTTTTGTTTAAAAATGATACATCGCATACGTTTTTTGACAATTATATCAAGGGGGAATCCGCCCTCAACGAAAGTTCTTCTGCTGAACAGTACATTAATCTGCTTATAAGTGGAGAATAACCTCTTAATCACTAAAAATAATAAAAATTTGTGTATAATACAGTAACCTCATAAGGAGAAACTAAATGGCTACAATTACATTTCATACTAACGATTTTGGTGCTGCCGCCACTGATGATCCAACCCGTATTGACCATACAGAGGGGTCTGGATTAGGGTTTTTTGGTGGTTCTTTCGGCATTTCTGTGCCTGTCGGAGAGTATCAAGACGCTACATTTGTATGTAACTCCAATGGTACTGCATCTGGGGTTCAAGCGTCTAACACAAAATATATTAAAGATTTTCCGCAGGCTGGTAGCGGGATTACTTGGAATGGTGTTGATTACGGCACTTCCGGTGTTCCTAATTACGCAGCACCGCTAAATATTCGATTTACTCACGACGAGGGCGTTAGAGTTCAAAACTGTCGCTTGAGAATTTTCGACAGAAATAATATCGAAAATCATGCCAGTGGCGTTACTACTCAGGTTTATGAAGTTCGACACCCTCACGCTCTTACTGGCTATGATGCACTAAAAGGCAGCTTGGCTCATCGTGCCATTACTACTCACGAGTGGCAGACATACCTCCCCGGAACCAGTATGGTCGATATGGACCTTACAGCTGGTCCCGGCCCAAGCGGACTCAACACCGTTGCTGGTGAATCTTTGCCAGAATTAGACGGAATTTATAGAAACTGGATTTCGCAGTCTGGAGATGCTTGTCGTGCCACACGTCACGATTGGTATCTTTCTCTGAGTGCTTCACCAGACAACATTGGCAGCAAGACAGATTACGGCCTTTATTTTACTCTAGAATACCTGTAGGGAGATTCCGATGCCACTATTTAAAAGATGTAAGTGTGATGATCTTTGCGAAGTTGCAAAATGCTCATGTAAATGTCATGGCTTTATTAGACGGCACAAGTTAATTAGAAGAATTGCAGCTTTAGCTGGTTCTTGTGTTGGTATGTATTTTGTTGGTAAAGCCCAAGGATGGTGGTAAAAAGAAGAGTCGCCGCAAAATGCTCATAAATCGCGTCCGAAACGCAAAACGCAGTTAAATCGCGACAACTCTTTCCTTTAACAAGATCAGCGGTGGTGTGCCGCTGGTCTTTTTTTATTCATTTGTCTCAGTTTTTGGGTTCCATTTAACCCAGCCGCCATCAGGCAGCCAAGTATCGCCATCTTTGCGTTTTGGGAACAATCCGCCACCCTTTTTATGGGCACCAAAAGCCAATTTAGCACGACATCCATTACAACGAAGCTCGTAATATAGGTTGTCATCTACGTTTCTAACAACATATTTAATGTTATCAGAGCCGCATTTGCCGCAAACATCCTCTTCAAAGACTTCCTGAAACTTGGAAATCTCTCCAAAGATATCTTTTTGAGAATCACCTTCGATCTGAACACTCAGTCGCCCATTGCGGGTTTGATAATTTACTTTCATTAATCTCTCCAATCGGATAAGTACGCAGTAATAGAATCTGGAACCAGACTCTTATCTGCTTGAAATTCATTAAGTTTTTGGATCGCAGCATGTGCTTGACCCTTATCTACTTTTCTCTTTACATTTACGTTAAATACCTCCTTAAAGAATTCCACAACGTTCAAGTTTAACTGTTTACATTTTACATCAATAAAATTAGCTTGTGGCTCAGTCATTCTTTGTGAATCATCATACTCACCGTCCGTTGCGACGTTAGTAGTTTGGCTGATACTACGAACAATGCTTGAAGTGTTCTTCTTTGTCATCTCTTCTGCGGCCACAGTTCTTAATCTAAGGGCTTTTCTTAAAGCACGCCCTTCAGCTCTAGTTGCCGCCGTAGCGGTCGCAAACACGCAAAATGCGTCGTCTGTATTGCCTTCCCAGCTATCTGCTACATCGCTAAATAAACTACCGTCCTCAAACACGACTTCCCAGACAACGGTACTTCTTCCAATGCTATTACCATCTAGGGGAACATGCTCTCTAACTGAGCGGCTTACTACGATTCTACCAAGCAGAAGCTCTGCAACCCTTCTGAGTCCGTTGCATGTTGGTCGCCCATCGAACAATTCGCTCTCATCAAACATAGATAAAACGTAATCATTCCACTCTAACGATGTTGGGCTTGGTGCTTCTGTCACAATCCTGTCCTTTACTCTAGTGTCAACATTTTGAGGGCTTTCCAGTTCAACGCCCTCGAACAAATTATCATTCTTACTCAAATCAATCATTATTCAACCTCAATAAAACGCTTACTTTTTGGCGGGAACTCGTCAGCAATCTCGTAGATGTGAGTCAACACCTGTCCGATTAGTTGCTCTCGCTTCGCCAAACTTTCCTGTCTTAGCGATTTCACTCTGATAATCGCATATCCTTTAGATAAAAGGGCACCAGACTTTCTCAAGTCAGCATTGATCTGCTTCTGGAGCTTATCTTCACCCCAGATAGGTAAGAAGTGACTAGGCCCATCTACCTCTATTATAGTCTTCAATGCAGGGATATACAAGTCAATTTCTAGATTTTCTGCTGGAATAATTAACTCATGCATCTTGACTGTATATCCAGCTCTTTCGATTCTATGTGCAAATATCTTTTCAAGTTTAGAACCTTCTTTTGCTGCGACTCTAATGGCGGCAATTCCTTTTGAACGCATCTTTTCCTTTTGTTCTGCCGTCATATTGTCCCAATTCTTCTTTGCTTGAATAGTCCTTTTTTTGCGTTCCTTATCACTCATGCTATCCCAATAGCTGACTAAACTCTGACTAATTAAAACCTTTTCTTCTTTAGTTCTTTTTTTGCCAGCTGTAGGATGGGAGCTACGTCCAGATTTGAGTGCAGCCTTTTGAGCTTCACTCTTATCTCTTAATTCATAACCATGTTTAATTAAGGTTCGCTTAACTTTATTTGGGTATGTTTCAAGAAATTTAGCAATCTCATAAGTGCTTTTATTCTCTTCGCAATAAAGTTCAATTACTTTCTTATCAAAATCTTTCATGATAAAACCTTTTGGATACTTTTCACAGAAAAATCATCCAGCACTTTTGCTTTGGTTCCAGTTAATCTGTAAAATTCTTTACCTTCTTCTTCGTTCCTAGCAATAACATCCACTTTACCAACCAGAGATAAAAGACCAAGAAGGTTCTTTTCTTCTGGATTGAAGAGGTATGTCAAATTAAATTTATTGACTGACTTTAAAGCCCTTCCAACATTATTAATTGATGTTGCTATTAGATGTCCGGTAAAATGCCAGATATCTGTCCCGTTGAATAAGCCAAATCTAGTGTGGACTGGGTTATAACTGACGTTGTTAAAAAATACACAAGCGTCATTTAACTCTTTGTTGTCTACCGCATCGTTTAGTGCATGGTAGATTTCCAAGTTTCTTTCGCTCTCATTCGTTGACTCAATATAAAATCCTAAATTCATAATTACTCCCAATTCTTAAATCGTTCAAGTCCCATTGTATCATTATCGTCTTCATCTTCTGCGTCTGGCGGAATCACTGGATCGTCAATCTCATCATCTTGCGGGATCACTGGATCACTAACCGGTTCGGTCACTGGAGAAGAATCGGGCTTTGGAGGGTTAATAACCGCATCAAGTGCTTCTGGTGTTCTTGCAACAACCAAACAATCACCGATAACTTTCCAAGAAGTACCATAACGCTCAACGAGTCTAAGTACATCCTGATTCTCTCGATTGTTAAATCTTATCCTTTTTGACCCCCACACAAATACATCATAATTTTCAGCTTCAAAATCTCGTGCCGCTAAATTAACATTTTCAGCTTGTGTGAGATTATCGACGACTAATGTATTTTTACCAGATGCAGCTTGTTTAATTTGATCGAAACTCATTTAAATTCTCCTTAAAATTATTGTCGTTTAAAAACCATTCTATTGTTTTATTTAATCCATATTTCCAATAAGTCTTAGCTTCAAATCCTAAGATTTCTTTTGCTTTTGACGTATCTAAGCAGCGTCGTGGCTGACCATCAGGTTTCGATGGGTCAAACAATATATTCCCATAATAACTCATTTGTCTAGCTATCTCTTCTGCTAATTCCCTAATCTTCACTTCTTGACCGTTACCAATATTGATTGGTTCCAGTGGTACATCTTTTTTGATTGCCGCAGCAATCGCAAAAACACAATCTGGAGCGTATAAAAACTCTCTAGATGCATTTCCGGTTCCCCACAGGTGAACATCAGTTTGCCCATTCTTAATTGCATGATAAAATTTCAAAATTAAGGCTGGGATAACATGACTGCTAGTAAAGTTAAAATGATCGTGCGGCCCATACATATTCACAGGAATAAGATTGGCACCTCTCATACCGTACTGTTCACCATAAGCCTGCAATAATCTCATTAAAGATTTCTTTGCGATGCCATACGGTGCATTTGTTTCCTCTGGGTATCCATTCCAAAGCTCACACTCTTTAAATGGAACTGGCGTAAATTTTGGGTAAGAACAAACTGTACCCAAAAGAATAAACTTGGAGGTTTTTTGTCTCCTAGCTTCTTCAATTAGATTTGTTCCCATAATAAGATTCTCATACATAAACTTGCCGGGATTTTCTTGGTTCGCACCAATCCCACCAACAGAGCCAGCAGCATGAATTACAACATCTGGATTATAATATTGTAGTGCCTTTCTGCAAGCCTGTTGACTGCGAAGATCATATACTGTCGATCCCACAAGAGAAACATCATAATCACCCCCAAGTAATCTTGGAAGATGATCCTTTATATTCTTTCCTAAAAAGCCAGTTCCACCAGTTACTAATACTTTCATTTAATCCTCCAAAAAAGCCTTTCCGAATGTAACAAGTTCAGCAACGTAATTTTCTTTTATATAATTTTTATAACCTTTAACTTCTTCAATCAGGTCGTAAATATCTGGATTAAAATCAATTCCATCATAGATATGAAGAGGTGTATCTTTCTCCATGAAATTCAGATTATTTACCACGGGGTCATATCTCTGATTGATAAAGCTAACATCATGTCCCCAAGTCTTATACTCATAGTGTTTATACCACAACTGTTTAAGGACATAATATCTTTTATTGATCGCCTGCAAGTGAATAACACCAGCGTCAGAACATCGGGCTTTATTGAGGGCGACTTGTGGCGTTCTGGGTGTATGATACTTATATTGACTTAAATCAAATTTACCAGTATGTCTCATTGGTAATATGAATGTACGATAATTAGTTACATACATTGGGTCTTGTCTTATTTTAGCTACGCTACCGACAACATTGTACCAATAAAACTCTACATCAAATAAACAGCAATTCTCAAGGATTGAATCCCAATTATTTACCCAAGACGACGACAATAACTCATCTGCGTCAATGGACAGCACAAAATCCGCTCCATCGTTCCTAGAAAATTCTAGCATCCATGAGCGATTATGACTCTCGCTAAATTCTTTTTGGTTGCCCTCAAAGATAATGGCACGATCACCGAATAATGACTTAATTACATTTGCTGTGTCGTCAGAAGAATTATCGTCATAAAACACCCATTTATCAATAGGATAATCTTTCCAGTATTCATAAACCTTTGGCAATATAAGTGCCTCGTTCTGAATCATTACATTCGCTTGAACTTTCATATTAGATGCCACTCCTTAAACTGCACTGGTCGTTGGAATATTTCATGATGTCCTCTCTGACAATAAATGTTTACAGGTTTATTACAAAACATATTATATCTCGCTTGAAGCTGATATACTAAACATGCCCATAGCGAATCAATTAAATGTAGCTCCTGAGCGTTCTCAAGAACTTTAATATAATCAAACAATAATCTTGACCGTCCGTTTAGATTGACATAGCTTACGCCATCTTTCATGGTATCAAAGTTGATTTTAGTATTTTTATATGGAACACCTGCCACGCCGCCTTCAGGTTCTCTATTTTGATCGTCGTGGTAAAGAATGTAGTCTTCGCCATGCTCTTTTACAAAATCTTCATATACTTTATTCTCTAGCTCAATATCTCTATTAACATTAAAACTAGAACATCTGGTGGCATATGGAATATTATAATACTCATAAAACGCTTCTGGGAAATAAGGAAATCTATCGTGTCCGGGTAGTATTCTGTTGGTGATAAAATAATGATACCATCTTAGTGCAAATTCATCTTCTCTCCACTTGTCGTGTTCACCATGAGTTTGCATGGTCATGTCTTGTGGCAATAATAGATTACCGTAACCATCCCTGTCGGCAGAGGTATAAATAAAACTGTCTACGTGAGGAGTCTTGGTGATGGTTCCGTAATACCTACCATCGTCGCCATTAAAATAAATTGCCTCTACATTATCTTTTCCGCGAAGATAAAATTCCATAAAATCTTTAGCGTCAGACCGAACAAATAATGTAATCTGTTCGTGACGCTCGCTATAATAATCAATCAGCCCCATGCACATTAGCAGGTCTGTCCATCCTTGATGGAAGTATACAAAAGCTCTATCCAAAATATTCTCTCCAATAATTGTATGTCCTATAGTCGTTAGGTGTTCCCCAGCAAATATAATTGTCTACTTCAAACACTTTTACTTTTAGTCCTGCTTGTATGTTTCTATTGATTACGTCGTCAACGTAGAACTCACCAGCGGTTCTTTCGTCGTGGAACCTGTTTACATTCAGACCGTTGATAAAGTCGTTCGCACGCCTATAGTAAAAGGTTCCGATGATCGCATGACGCTCAAGTGGGTTGCCGCCGTTAAACTTTTTACAAGAAACTCCGCGAACATTTCCTTCCTCATCTACGTCAAGCCAAGAATACATATTCGGATTGACCTTGCTTGTCTGATTGTTCCTAAATGACCAGACAATAACATCCACAGACTCATCATTTACTAGATTTAAAAACTTCTGCTCGTCGTAGCAAGCACCGTTGTCGCAAGCTGAGATCAAAATTGGCTCATCTTTGCTTTCTAGTGCATTGACTCCGATTTCGCATGTGCAAGCCTGTCCTTCAGTTACACCAGAAATCTCTATAATATCAGCATCAGGATAATACTTTTGTATCTCCTTATCTATATTAGCCTCGACAACGTGTTTTTCCAAACAAATAAACTTAGATTTCTTAAATTTTGGCAAACTTTTTACAGCCCTAACAATCATAGGGTCGCCATCAATCGGAATCAGGGGTTTTGGTCCATATCCTTCGTCTGCAAACCTTTGCCCATGACCCGCCATAGGTAGAATCAAGGTAAAATCTCGCTCTGGTGCGGTGTTCTGCTCTTTCTTTAGGTTAGCAAAGCAGTCAGACCAACCCTTGTAGATTTCCAGATCGTAGGGCGTTCCCCATTGTAGCATTTTTTCAATTTCAAAAACCCTAACCCACCGCTTATCTTCTAACAATAACTTATAAACAAGACTTACATAGTATTCCCCATTTAGATTCATATTTCTATTCATCAATTCTTGGAAGTATTTTTTAACAATACTGCCAGAGCGGAAATAATAAGTTCCATTCGATGCAAACTCATTCATCTTGTTGTCTGTAAATGGCTCTTTTTCTTTAATGTCTTTAAGGATTAAATGATTTTCCTTACAAAACGCATAATTATCAGAGCCAAGCATGTGTGGATGAAAGCCTGTATAGCATGGTATACAGCCATGATGATTACTAGCAATAGACAGAAACTTATCAAAGTCCCAAACTGTACCATAGTCACAATAACTTACAATTACTGGTCTATCATTGTCGATCTGGTCAAAGATTTGCGACACAGCATAAACCGGCCCTTTTTTGTGCTCTGGAATAACTACAATTTTGCCCGTTGGACAATACTTATTTAAGACCTCGGCCATATGAGTGTTATCAATATGATCTTGATTACAAATAAATGTTACATCTTCAACGCCCGGAAATATGTCCAGAACATGAGCTATAATCGGTTTACCGTCCACTTCGATCAGTGGCTTTGGGTCTTTATATCCAGCCTCAATAAATCTCCTACCGATACCAGACATCGGAATAATTAATTGTATATCTTTTTTATTCATAGTTTACTCTTTAAGTATTCGGGATAATCTGTGCAAATTCCATAGATATTTTTGGCCCTATCTAGATCAAAATTATCAATATCTTCTTTGGATAATAGAGGAATAATACTAAGGTTTGTTAATTCTAGACTTAGGTCATGAACCCAAACCCAGCCCGGATATGCTGGATATGAGCCGGGAGTTACCAAGCAGAACGGGTCGGCAGTATGACAAAAACATTTGAAATCCGGCATGTAAAAAAAAGATTGAATGTCTTTGCAATGAACCCAAAGATGTCTCCTTCTGCTGTGAAGTTCTCCATACTTAACATCGTACTGTGCAAAATCATGCCCCAAATAGATATGTCCATCTTGAGCCCTTACATCAACCTCAACGTACCAATTAGCATTGATTGCTTCATCAATATATGAAAGACTATTTTCTCTTTCTGGGATTGGGCCATTGAGATTACCCCTGTGTGATATTATTCGCGGCATCTATTATTTTTTCCTCTGCTAATTTTAGAAAGTCTTGTTGATTAAATGTATGATGGTGAAAATATGGGTTATTAATGTAATCTAACATTCCCACCTTCTTGTTGGTGAAAGCTAGGAGATTATTACAATGCGTGTAGAATACATATCCGCCACCCTCACCAATATGAATGTTGAATTGGGATCGTTTTAATATGTTTACATTCTTCTTAATTGATTCTAGATCGTAAAGTGCCACCGTATCAGCACTTGTTTCATCTTCAAGGAATTTTAGCCCACCATTCACAATGTCGTCATAGATAGAAAATGTACCATGCTTTTGATATTCTGTGCATGATGACACTACTTTCTCGCCAATAATTTTTACCCGCACATTATATTTATCAAATAAATTAAATAATGGCTCTCTTATTTGATTCCAAGCCTCTTTAAGACCACGATCTTCTACCGTTATACATTTCGTATTTAAAACAATGTAAGGTTCACGATCTTCTGACTTGACAGTGGAAACATATGGCCGAAGCGAATGTGGCTTTACACGCACATAGTTAGCCAAGGCATGAGGAAGTGGATGAACAATTAATGGTGACGCAATACCACCCATCTTATTGTCGGTTATGGTTACGTTGCTAAGTCCAGAGGTCATTTGCTCTAATAGGGCTTTCATTCGTTCGCTATAGGTCTTATCATACTGCGGCCTTAGTCTAGACATGAGTTCGTCATCATAGACAATCTCAAAATCAACGTCTTGACACCCATTGAATATAGAAAAATAATCCATATAAAGAGATACGCCGTACAGTAATTGCACTTTAAATTTCTTTCTCATATTTCTTCAATCCTTTTGCTTCTATCCTCAATGAATAGGTCATAATACGGCTTGTTGCAATGAAGCTCATGAAACTTACAGCCCCAAGATTTTAGTTGGTCATGAGTAAAATTCGCCCAATCAATTCCAGTTCTGCTACCTCTAGCCGTCCAGTAGACAATCCAGTGCCCTTCGTCGTACAGTTTGTTAATTTTCTCAATGCTAAATGGGTCTGGAATGGCCTTATTGTAGTCTTTTTTGCCATCTAGTGCTATTTCTTCGTCGTAAAAGCATATCGTCTCGTCTATGTCCACTCTGATAATCATATCAAATCCTTTCTAAACTTTTCTTTCTCGTCACCAACCAACTCTAAAATATCTGTCGTTGAAAGTGGTTCACTGTTAAAATTGATACAAGACGCTGCTTTTTCACAAATCTCAGTTTTTATAATTACGTCATTATGATTTCTTCCGCAACATATAATACCATGATTTCTTAGTAAGAATACATCTGGAAATTCATCAAAGTCATGTAAGGCTGCCGCTATTTGTTCCGCCAGAGGTTCTCCCGGTTTAGCATATGGAACAACACACGATCTAACACCATTAAAAACTACTTGATCTGGGAAAAATCTTTGAGTTGCAAATCGTTGCGTGTCATGGTAACTCATAAGTATTTTCAAGCAATTCACAGGGTGGGTATGAGCTATGTAATTAATCTTTGGATTGATCCTGTATAATAGGGCGTGAAATGCCGCCTCCATACTTGGTCTAACTCTTCCAATTTGATTTCCGTCCTTATCACACTCGGCTATTTGCTCTATTGTTAAATTCTTAAAGCCATGACCACTTCCTTTTATCAAGAACCCGTTTGGTAGTCTACATGAAACATTACCCTCTGCTCCAACGACATACGGAGAGAGGTAATGTGCTAACCTAACAATGTCCATCATGCTTCTTTCCTTAGATAAGCCGTTGGTGCAAACCAGTCTGTAGTTTTAACATTGTATTGTAGATTTTTCTCTTTCAAGAACTTATCAACACCAACGCTTTCACTAAATAGATGATATTCATACTCATCAAATAGGATTATGCCTCCGGGAAGCAGACGATCCCACAGATTTACTAGGGCGTGATATGTTGGACGTTCAATATCTACATCAATATAGATCATAGAAGCTCTGAATCCGGGATTGTCTTTCAGAAACTTAGGTAGAGTCTCCTGTACGTCGCCCTTAATGAGTTTAATTTTATTAGATACACTATCAGAGATATTTAAAAGGCGGCTTTCTACGGCCTCTAGGGACAGTTCATTGCCGTCTACTTTGCTGTAAACGGTCTCCATGCTGTTCTTATCAATTTCAGTATCCTTGGTTTTCAGGATAAAGCTACTTTCTCCGGTGTCAAAAATATCAAACCCAATAACTTTCTTGTTTGAGTTTGGCATAAACACTTCTAAGAACTTGACAAATGTTGCCATTCCAGAACCCTTGAATACACCAACCTCAACAATGTCACCAGCCAAGTGTCGGGTTTGCTCGAAGAAGTGGAATCTGTGCAACAGCTTTCCGATCAGTTTAATATCTTGAGAAAAAATAAATCTATTAAATGATTCATAGATGTCGTCTGAAGGGCAATTTTTTACGTTGTTATTACAAATGTCGATATGAGTATATTTATTCATTTAAAATCCTTGCTATCTCTTGCGATGTTTGATTGTTATTAATTAATTCAATGTTTCGTTTTGGTTTTCCATCCCAGAAGTTTGTTACGATAATATCGGCCTGTTCCTTCAATGGCAGAATGTGATTCTGGAAATCTATCTCTCTGTTTTTTATGCTGTCTATGATCGAATCAACTGAGTGTCCCCTCTCTTTAAAATCTCTATTTATTTTCCAGATATAC
>Ga0181563_10000047_pt1 | contig 90461 bp, 77 predicted proteins | sample 011ome_25_FD_133759 | JGI IMG/M metagenome (GOLD analysis project Ga0181563, IMG submission 133759) | Coastal salt marsh microbial communities from the Groves Creek Marsh, Skidaway Island, Georgia - 011512CT metaG (megahit assembly) | ecosystem: Environmental > Aquatic > Marine > Intertidal...
ATCCCAGAGGGAATAGAAGTAATCAATATGCCTCGATTAAGCGACACTATGGAAGAGGGAACAGTCGCAAAATGGAATAAAAAAGTAGGGGATACGGTTAACGAGGGAGATATACTCGCAGAAATAGAAACAGACAAGGCGACTATGGAATTTGAGTCCTTTCATCAAGGAACCTTATTGCATATTGGTTTAAACGAGGGAGAATCTGCCCCTGTAGACAGTGTACTTGCAATAATTGGTGAAAAAGGTACGGATATAAGTGGCGTTTTGGCCGCTCAATCCCAGCCAGCTGCCGTTACAGAAAAGCCTGCAACTGAGCCAACACCTGCTCCAGTAAAACCAGAAGTTGTCGCTGAGGTTAAAGCTACTCCTCAAGCAGCTCCTCCACCAATTAAAACTTCTTCTAATGGAAGAATTATTGCTTCCCCATTGGCCAAAAAATTAGCTAGTGAGAAAGGTGTTGACCTTTCAAGAGTTCAAGGAACTGGAGATCACGGAAGAATTATCAAAAGAGATATTGATAACTACCAACCCCAAGCAGGAGGAGGGGTTCAAGCCTTTACTCCAAGGGGAACAGAGTCGATTACAGAGATAGCAAACTCTCAAATGCGTAAAACAATTGCAAAGCGATTGTCAGCATCAAAATTTACTGCACCTCATTATTATTTGGGTGTAGAGTTTGACATGGATAATGCCATTGCTTTTCGTACTCAATACAACACTATACCTGATACTAAAATATCATTTAACGATATTGTAGTAAAGGCTGTAGCCTTAGCATTAAAACAGCATCCACAAGTCAATGCAAAATGGGAAGACCATCAAATTACTCAGCATCACCATGTGCATGTTGGGGTAGCTGTAGCGGTAGAAGACGGATTGGTTGTTCCTGTGGTTAAGTTTACAGACGAGCAGACCTTGCCACAAATAGGAGCTGCAGTAAAAGATTACGCTGTTCGTGCAAGAGATAAAAAATTAACTCCCGATGAAATGGACGGGAGTACCTTCACCATTTCTAATTTAGGGATGTTTGGTATCCAAGAGTTCACTTCGATTATCAACCAACCCAACGGAGCAATTTTATCTGTAGGAGCGATCGTTCAAAAACCCCTTGTCAAAGAAGGGCAAATTGTGGTTGGGAATACGATGAAATTGACCCTTGCTTGCGATCACAGAGTGGTAGATGGTGCAACAGGCGCTCTGTTTTTGCAGACGCTTAGAACGTTTGTAGAGAATCCACTAACCATGGTGGTGTAGTTAAATAAAGTTTATTGGTTTTCTGGAATTAACTTGGGGTTTTAGTTTACTGCAGTTCTAGTTGTAAGTAGGCTATTACAGCATCATTGCCTTTCAATTCGTTTTTGGGTCGTTGCTGATAGGAAAATAACTTTAAATTATTTTCATCGACAACTTCTATTGAGCTTTCGTCGTATTTTTCTTGATGTGCTTTTAAACCTCTTGGAAGTTTTAATGTTGTGCTAAAAAAGCGGTAGGCTGCATCTCGTTTAGAGGGTCCGTAATCGTGTTGTTCGTTTTCAAAATGAGCATTTTGAATATTTGAATCTGCACCAAACGTTTGGTAAACTTTTTTTAGGTATGGGAATTCTACAGCAGGAGTGTTTTTTGTCCAATCTGCTCCGTCAGAAATTATCAGTTGGGGTTTAGGAGCCATTAAGGCTGCAATTTCGACATTGTTTGTCTGATGCTTGTTGCTTTTGTGTATGGGCATTCCACTTTCACAAACACATCCACCAAAAAAATGAGCGGATACTTGGACAACGGGAATACTTACGTCAATTCGCGAATCGATTGCACTTAAAATAAATGTTTGAGTTCCACCTCCAGAAGCACCACTAATACCAATTCGATCGGTATCAATATCCTCTCTTGAGACCAAATAGTCTAATACTCTTTTACTGTTCCAAGTTTGAAGCAACAAAGCAATAGGCATTTTGTGATCTACCTGATTACTCTCCCCATATCCTACCATATCATACCCAAAAACTACAGCTCCCATTTGAGCAAGTGCTCCGTTACGCTTTTGTTCGTTTTCCGTAAATCGACCACCCCCAAAATGGCCGTGAGTACTCAATATAGCTGCATAAGGAGGATCGAGATTTAGGGGAGTATAAAGGTTGCCCGTGACATAAAACCCAGGAAAACTTTCAAGGGCTACATTTTGAACTGCATACCCATTCCTGTATTCTAGGGGACTTAATATTAGCTTAGGGGGTTTAGAAACCTCAGGCATCTTATCCCATTGTAATCCGTTGAGGATTCCCTGTCTTATGATTGAAGCTCTTTCTTCCCAATCAGTTTGAGTTTTCCATTGGGATTTGAATTTTTCCATCACTTTTATAGCTTCGGCTTCAGTCCAATAACTTCCTTGGCATAGCAACTCATTTTGTGCACTGAGATAGAAACCAAAGAAGAATATTGAAAGGAATAAATACGTTTTCATTAGTTAATTACTGATTTTTAAAGGTATAATTTTTGGTGTATTAATTATACCAGATGGTGTAGGTTCCCACAGGGTGGCATCAAAAGCTTGATAGTCTTTGTTGACCATATTAATTTCGTAAAAGTTTTTCCATTCTTCACCGCGAAGCTCTTTTGCTCTAATCCGATTGGCACCGAGATTACTCACCTGAATTTTTAAGCTGTGTTGACCTTGTTTCATATTGGGGAGTTGAATTTCAAGAGGATTTGCCCAAATCGAGCCGATATAGTTTCCATCCAACCAGATTTTAGCTGACTCACGAAGATCTTTTATTTGAAGTAACCAAGCGTCAGCTGAAGTTTCACCTAAGGTAAATTGATGTTCGTATACTGCTGTACCTGAAAAGTTTTCATAAACTGTTCCCAACTCTGTCCACGATACTAGAGAGTCCAAACGTATTGACTTTGGTAATTGGGGACCACCTTTGAGAAAACTTAAATTCCATGATCCATTGAGGTCGATAGATGAAGATTGGGTTTTGTAATATTCCCAAGGGTTTGCTTCCGACTTTGACACTGCTCTGAGAACCAAGGAGCTCCCCGATTTTAATTCAACTCTAGTATGTCGAATACCTTCTATAATTTTGCTTTGTGCAAGTCCTTGTTTTGAGCTGAGAGGGTCAAAAATCAGGACTTTTTCTGTTTGAACTCCCAGAGGAATCCACTGGTAAATTGCTTTGGAGGTGTGATTGACAACAAAATAAATGGTTTCATTATCCCTTTTTCTGCGAATGAATTTTAATCCTGAGTCCACCCATTTTTCTGGCTTTGCGCCACTTTGAATTAGCGCTGAATCCCATGATTCAACACCTGTTTTAAGGAGCTCATTTGAAGTGAGAAGGGACTGCATTTTATCAGTTTGTAGGCGATAATTTTTAAAACCGGGTACCGTTTGGGGGAAGTCTTCAAAAATAATATTCGCTCCAGAATCTTTAAGTGCAATAAGTTTTTCTAAGGAAGCTAATGGAAGATGTTTTGATTTAGGTATGATCAAGACCTTGTATTGTCCGCCGGATAAATTTAAGTTACCATTTTCAACACTAATTTTTTCCAAAAACTGATCGGATAAATAATCAAAACCATATCCTCCACGAATCAACCATTGAATGGCGTTGTAAAAAGGGGTGTTTTTAAGCCAAGTATCTAAATCGTGAATTGCCAATTGCTGCATGCGTTTTCCCTCTAAAAAGGAATTGGTAATATCGTGGAAAGGCCAATAAATCAAAACGTCATTGTCAGGTTTGCCCGCTTGTAAAAAAGACTGTACGTTAGTGATATAGTCAAACAATGCTGCCACATCTTCCCAGATAGGGTTGGAGGGATGAAAATTAACAGAAGCATAGAATTTCCAGCCTGGCCAATCAACTTCTTTTGGACTGTAAGTTGAGCCGTGAAGAAATACGTGATTAACACCGTTAAGAAACAGATCTTCTACCTCGGGTTTGCATTGAGAAAGAGCTGTTTTAAAATGATCTCTCAGCCAAGTAAAGGATTCTGCTGAGACAAGAGATTTCCCACTGATATGTGCTGCGGAGGAAGAAAAACGCAGCATGGCAGGGTCAGCATCACCTTTTCGGATATTTTCTTCCAAACGACGAAATCCCTCGATTGAATAGGGCATGGATCCAAAAGTTTCGCATTCTGGAATATCGGCTGAAGCATAAAGGTCTATTAAGTTTCCTGGTGAACCGTGAGCTTGTAGTCTTGTTTTTAGTCCGTTGGAATGTGCCCATTCATTCCAAGGGGCATTAAAATCATCTAAAAGCATATCAGAAAGCGTCAGTCGGTAATCGGCTTTAATACGATTCCCTATGGAGTCTGATGAAGTGCTTAATAAGTCTTCTAAATAAGGTTTTAGGTCATAACCTCTTTTTTCAATAAAAGCATCGAAGAACTTAGGGCTAAAATCAGTTCCATAGACTTCATAACTGTCGTTAAAAATACTTCTGATGGAGTGGTCAAGGTTTGAAAGCGCCTTAGTGTAGGGTTGTAAATAATCGTTCAACGCCTCGGTTGAAAAATGATCTAAAGTCCAACCGGTCCCACCAGGAGAGGCGCGTTTTACTTTTTGAGCAGTTTTATCAGCATAAACTAAATACAATTTATAAGCTTTATTTTGAGCAGCTCTAGAGAGGTTGTTATTTTTGATCGCTTTAGTTAGGTCTTGAAATTTCCCAGAAGTATCAAAGGCTACTGCAGCTACACATGCTAAAGGGGCATTTACTTTTTCATTTATCAGTTCAACTTTGTGATTTATTGCCTCGCCTTGTTTTACGTCAATAGTTTTGACCTGCATTTTGGTTGCAGCATATTCAAGTTCCACCTGAGGACCTCCAAAGGGCCAGCCTGTACCGAGGGTTAAATCTACTTCTAACCCTAGTCTTTTGGCAGTATTTAAAGTGTGATTTACTTTTTCGATCCACTCGGGGGACAGATGATCGATAAACTTGTCTTCTGCTCCTTTGGCTCCGTAAATATTTGCAATCTCAACACCTCCTAAACCTGCTTGTGCAAAGGCTTCAAGTGTCGCGTCTATACTAGACTCATCTACTGCATTACCCAACCACCACCAACGTGTCCAAGGCTTTGTTGTTGACTCAACAGAAGGAAGATTAGTTGTAGAAATTTCCTGTTTGCAAGAAAAAAAAGCAAGTAAAAGAAATAAGAAAAATGAAGTTTTATATTTCATTTTTTTTGAGTAAATAGTTTCCAAAAGCACCAAGACTAAGTACTATCATAATTAGAAGATCCATTCGAAGCAGACCGATTTTTTGAGGAAAAAGATTGAGCTGTGTCAAGATAAAGACAATTAAACCTAAAAGGGAAATCCACACCATAAACATGCCTTGGGGTTTATTTGCGAGTATCCCAAGTATGATTAAGGGACCCATGATGGCAGTACCTGAAAAGCTTAATCTCGCTAATAGAACCAACTCGTCAGAGGAAATCAAAGAAAACAACAAAGCGGAAATCGCAAACAAGAGTATAAATAAGCGTATGGGGCGAAGTGAGTCACTTTCTTTTAATTTCATTAGTCCTCTTACCTCATTTCCCATCGCAAAAAGTTGGGAGTCTGAGGTTGACATGGCTGCAGCAAACAAGCCAATTATAGTCAACGAGGCGATGATGTTATTTTGTTCGCTAAGCAGTACCCCTCCCAAAAATTCTGCAGTTGAAGCTTCAGCAAAGTAAATCGATCCATAAAGACCGATGATAATTGTTGGTAAAATAACCAAAGTTGCAAAAACTCCTACCGCTACCGCCATGCGTTTTAGGGCATTGTAGTCTTTCATGATAACCAGTCTAGTTGAAAGTTGAGGTTGGGTTACAGGAATCATCAGTATGGCAATACAGGAGGCAATAAGGAATTGAGGAGTGAGCAATTTGTTGGGTCCTGGTGCAGTCAAGAGTTGTTCGTTTGCCGCTTGGGTCTTTTCAAAAAGAGCACCCCATCCGCCGACTTCATTTAAACAGTAAAAAGCGATAAACCACACTACAATAAGCAGCAGTGTTCCTTGAAGAAAATCAGCATAAATAATGGCTTTTAAGCCACCTAATTCCGAATAAACCATCATGATGACTACTATGAGTACCGCCCAAATCCAGATTGGAATAAAATTTGGAAATGCAGCGTGCAAAAATATTGAGACTCCTCTAATTTGAATAGCGACATAGGGGATGAGGAATATAAATACACAAGCAAAATAAAGGTAACCGACCAGCTTGTTGTTGTAACATTTTTGAAGTAAGGAAGACATACCATGAAAAGGATTTTGCCCTACTTTTTTTCGGAGATAAAATCCAAACCAAAGGATAAAGAAAACCATTACAGCATCAGAGAAAGTCAAAAAGATCCAGGCCCCGACTCCGTTTTTTCTTGAGAAATCTGGCATTCCCATTAAAGTAAATGTGCTAAATAGTGTAGCGGCAAAAGTCATAAAGCCGAGAACCAGTCCAATTTTTGCACCACCAAGCATAAAATCATTTGCTGAGCGAATGGTTTTTTTACTTTTCCAAGAGAGAAAAATCAACACTCCAATATAAAGCACACCTAAAACGATCAACCACCTTAGCATAGCTTATTTATTTTTCATTTTTTTAAAAACCCGTCCCCCCCAAATTGTACAGACTATAACCAAAACTGTGGTGACTATACTCATCCAGAGAGTGTAAGGCATATCTAGTAGAAGAGGTTCAGTAGTCGTATTCAATACCCAAGGGGAAAAGGTTAGGACAGTTAAAAAGAGTACTAGCCCGACGATGAAATACCACTGCTTTTTTAACTTCTGATTCATAATTAAAGGTTTTGAATTGTCATTCCCCCATCAATATTGATGACTTGTCCAGTAGCATAGGGAATTTTTCCAGTTGCTAAAGCAGCTACAGCAGCTCCTACATCTTCAGGGGTACCCCATCGTTTTTCTAGTGTCAAGCCTTCTGACAGTAGTTTGTCGTATTTTGCTACGACAGCTGAAGTCATGTCCGTTCTGATTACCCCTGGACGGATTTCGTAAACAGGAATTTCAAATTCTCCCATTTTACTAGCCCAGAGTTTAGTGAGCATGGATAAGCCAGCTTTTGACAAACAGTACTCACCTCGATTTATAGAACTCATTGTAGCAGAAACAGATGAAATTGTAATGATGGAAAACCGCTGATCAGCTGTCTTTTCTTTTTGCTGAATCATCCAGTTTGCTACTTTTTGAGTAAGAAAATAGGGGCCTTTTAGGTTGATGTCCATCACCTCATCGTAGCTAGCTTCGCTAGCCTCCAACAAATCATTTCGTTCTCTGGGAGCGATACCTGCATTATTAACCAGTACATTAAGACTACCTAATTGTGTTTTGATTTCTTCAATTATTCTTGTTCTATCCTCAGAAAGTCCAATATTTCCTTGACAATAAATGACTTTATTGTTTTTGGTTTTTAGCGATTCTAAAACAGCTTCTACTTGTTCCCTAGAGCGCATACCGTTTAATGCGAGATCATAACCTTCTTGGGCTAATGATTGAGCAATTCCCAATCCGATGCCTCGAGTTCCTCCTGTAATTAGTGCAACTGGTTTCATTATCTTAAGTTAAATCTGGAATAGTTATCCATGTTTTTTTCGCCCAACTCTCCAGCCCTTTTTCTGCAAGTTGCACTCCTTTGGCCCCTTCAAGCATATTCCAAGGGAAAGGGGTATCGCAAACAAGGTGTTTTATGAAGAGTTCCCATTGTGCTTTAAACGCATTGTCAAAGGCTTCTTGTTCGGGCATTTTACTCCATGAATTGTAAAAATCTATAGGATTGGGAATATCGGGATTCCATACGGGTTTGGGGGTGTTGCCATAGGTTTGAGTCCAACAATCTCTCAATCCTACAAGAGCAGAACCTTTGGTTCCGTCAACCTGCATAGTGAGTAGGTCATCACGTCTTACACGTGTAGTCCATGAAGAATTGAATTGAGCTACAATTCCCCCATCCAATTCAAAGGTGGCATAAGCAGCATCATCTGCGGTACAAGAGTAAGGATTTCCCTGCTCGTCAATACGTTCAGGAATATGGGTTGCTCCCAGGCAGAACACTCCTTTTACATTCCCAAAAAGGTGGTCTAGCACATAGCGCCAATGACACAACATATCTACAATAATTCCCCCATCATCTTCTTTTCTGTAATTCCAACTTGGGCGTTGAGCCGGAATAGAGTGTCCTTCAAACACCCAATAACCAAAATCACCCTTTACCGATAAAATTTCTCCAAAAAAATCATTTTGCATCAAGCGTTTGAGTTTGAGAAGTCCAGGTAGCCATAGTTTGTCTTGAACAACTCCATGCTTAACCCCAGCTTTTTCACAAGCATTGTAAAGATCTAAAGCAATTTTTGTTTCTGTAGCTACTGGTTTTTCACAATAAATATGTTTTCCTTTAGCAACTGCCTTGTGAATTGCATCCGCACGTCTGCCGGTAGTTTGTGCATCAAAATATACCTGATAGCTGGAATCATTAAGTACACTGTCAAGATCTGTTGTCCATTTTTCGATACCTGTTCTTTTGCAAAGCGCTTTTAATTTGGTTTCGTTTCGTCCCACCAAAACCACATCAGGTATGATGACTTCTTGGGCATTGATCTGAACACCTCCTTGATCCAAAATTGCAACGATTGAACGAATTAAATGTTGATTGGTTCCCATACGGCCGGTGACGCCGTTCATGATAATTCCTATGGTATGTTTTTTCATTGATTGAGTTATGTATGATGAATATAAGCCTCTTTAATGTCATTTAAAAAAGCAGTTTGATTTTGTTTCCAAAGGCGTTCAGAAAAAATTTCCACTTCAACAGCCCCTTTAAAGCCAGCATTTTCTACCCAGCTTCTAATTTGTCTTACGGGAATAGACCCTTCTCCCATCAGTCCGCGGTCTGTCAGCATGTTTTTAGTAGGACTTAACCAGTCACAGACGTGGAAGGCAAAAATATTGTTGTGTATGCCGCAGCGTTCAATTTCTTGTTCTAAGAAGTTGTCCCACCACAGATGATATACATCTATGGCAATTCCAACGAAGGGGTCATTTAGTTGTTCTGCCATATCATTGGCTTGAGCCATGCTAACAATAGCTGATTTATCTCCTGCATACATAGGGTGAAGAGGTTCTATTGCGAGTTTGACATTGGCTTCTTTTGCGTAGGGGAGTAGTTTTTGGATGCCTTCAGCGATTTGGGCTCGGGAGGTTTCCAAGCTTTGATTGGGATCTGCACCACAGACCAAAACAAGCAGTGGAGCACCAATGGCTTCCGCTTCATCTATGGCTTTTTTATTTTCCTCAATGGCTGCTTGGCGAATAGATTCAGAAACAGAAGAAAAAAAACCACCTCTAACAAGCGAAGTGACTTTGAGTTGATGCTCTTCTAAAGCGCTTTTTACACATTTAAGATCTTGATTTTCTAATAAATGGCGCCAAATAGAGATGTGTTGTATTCCGGCTTGGCTGTATTCTTTGATACAAGTGTTTAAGTCCCAAGGTTTAGTCGTTTGAGTGTGAACACATAAGCGGTTTAAATCTAATTTGTTTTTCATAGTAAATTATACCATCCCATTTGTAAATTGATGATAAGGGCCACCTTCAATGAGTTTTTGAACATAAATTGCAGCTTCTCTAATGTGGTAATCACCCCACATACAAGATTCGCCATGGGCTATTTTACTTCCTTTAGGTACGTAGTCCCAACCATTGGGTTGATGGTATATACTGTGAAGTAAAAGGCCCTGATGATTTTCATCTGTACTTAGGTAAGGTTCATCTAAAAGTGTACTGAGAACAGTGAGCCCTGCTTGAATATAATGTTGTCCTTTTGCATCCCCCTTATTCTTTAGATAATGGCCGAAACGAAGTAATCCTTGCGCTCCAATTGCAGCACCTGAACTATCAACAGGTTCCCACTGATTAAATGGGTCAGCGGGCTGATTGAGGTAATCTCCTATTTTATTGAGGTTTGGCGCTCCCGTATCCCAATAGCATACCCCGCAGCTTGGTGTATTTTTAATGTAAAAATCACAGCTAGCTTGGGCTGCCTTTTCAAAAGTTAAAATTATACTTTCTTTCCCACCGAGTTTTTCAAAAGCCTTGTCTTCCATCTGAGAGAGCGCCTCCAGCTCTTCGGGAAAACCCAGCATTGCCCAGGCGAGACCTCGTGTCCAAGTCGAAAAGCCAGAATATCCTTGTTGGGTATTTGGACAGCGGTACTGACCGTCGTTTACATTAAAGACACTTTCGTGTGCTGTACGTCCCCATTCGTCATAAGTATCTCTGCCTTCTCCGTAATACACCGCATATTTTGCGGTGGCAAGCATGTGCTGTAGCGCTCGCTCGAGTAGGCTAATTTTTTTGTCACCCTCTGCGTGATAAGAATGCCCTAACATATGAGAGGCTACTAAAATCCTGCAAGACCTAATAGTATCTACAAATAGTGAATGTGGGCCGTTAAAAGAGTGAATGAATCCGCCTTCTGGGATGCTTGTCCAACGCGATGCCTGTACTGCTCCTGAAATCTTAATCGCTAAACGATAAAATTCTCTTTCCCACTTGTTTTCTTTAATTTTTCCTTCATGCATCAAACGGAGTAAATTCCCGTAAGTACTCAAGTTATTAAACCCGTGATCGTGAACACCGGTATGGCTTACATGGGCAGCCATTTTGTCAATCGTGTTTTTTATAGACTGGTCAAGTGCTTTTTGGTCTGCTGTGGCTTCGAACTGCAGTATTCCAGCACCAAACTGAAACCCGTGAGTCCATTCTGTCCAACCTCTAGAAGTATAGGTTCCATTTTCGGTAAAAACAGGAGCGCCATTTTTTTGGTCGTAGTTGGCTTCTATCGCATGAATTTTTTTTGCGGAGAGTTCCCAAAATCGTGTGAGTTTATTTTTAAAATCCTCAGGCTGTAAGTTGTTTTGAATGGCAATCATATAGTGTTTAAATTAATTATTTAGGAAATTACGTTAACGTTAATGAATATAGTATTTCTATTATTTTATATCAATAAATTATAAGAATCATTTTGATTTTTAGCTAGATTTATGCAATTCAAAACGGTTTACTTATGTCACAAAAAGGCTTTTTAATGTACCTAAAAGCAGGTGCTGAAAACGAGTATAAAAAACGTCATGAAAAACTTTGGCCAGAACTAGAGTCTTTGCTCAAATCTTATAGAATTTCCAATTATTCGATCTTTTTAGATACAGACACCCATATCTTATTTGCTTGTCTTTACTGTCCAGATGATTTTGATCAAGCTGCTTTAGCCCAAGAGCCAATCATGCAGAAATGGTGGATCTATATGGAAGAGCTGATGGAGACCGAAACGAATAAGGCACCTAAAACTAAAGATTTAAAGCAAATGTTTTATTTGAAGTAGAAGGTTGTTCGGATAGTGCAGATTTTTATTAATTGCAAATTATTTTTAACTTGCTATAAGACCCAAACTTATTGTAATAGTTGATGAGACCTATTGTTGTTTTATTGTTTTTAATTGTAATTCTTTCCTGTGAATATGTTGTTCAGCCATTAGACGTTACAGATGAGCAGGTTAAATAAACTGGTAACGTTCCAAAATCTGTGTTTAAAAAATAAATTGTACTTTAAGATAGTAATATAAAGGCTTTCCCAAGCTTACTAAAAAAAATGATAAACCTATACACCAAAGGAAATAGCATTAATTTACAGCAGAAGTTTAAGTTTAATGGAGTGAAATCCACAAGGAAATTATCGAATTAGGTTTGAGGGTTGGTTATTCTTGAGCTAAGTATAATTAGATTCATTACCTTTAGACCATGTCCAAAACACTCGTTATAACAGGAGCAAGTCGAGGAATTGGTTTTGCGATGGTTCAGCATGCAACTCAAGCAGGCCATTGTGTTTATGCGTTGTCGCGTACTATTCAATCCCTTAAAAAAAGTGACTCACTCTATCCGTATGCCATCGATTTAACCGATGAAAATGCGATAGCAGATTTTGCAAATGAGCTAAAGCAGCAGGGCGTTCAAATAGATGCGCTTGTCAATAATGCAGGGGCATTAGAAAACAAACCTTTTAGCGAAACTACAACTGCAATTTTTGAATCAGTTTATCGAGTTAATGTCTTTGGTTTGGCTTCGCTTACACGGTTGCTTTTACCCTTGATCGACTTGAAAGGTCAAGTGCTCAACATCAGTAGTATAGGAGGGGTAGATGGTAGCTCAAAATTCCCCGGATTGGCAGCATATAGCAGTAGTAAAGGGGCGGTTAATATATTGACTGAATTGCTGGCAGAAGAATACAAGGCTACGGGTCCTGCTTTTAACGCGCTGGCACTAGGTGCCGTTCAAACTGAAATGTTGGCACAAGCATTTCCAGGTTTTAAGGCTCCAGTTTCAGCAGATGAAATGGCAAGTTATATTTTAAAATTTGCTTTAGAAGGTCAGCAGTTTTTTAACGGTAAAATTCTTCCAGTATCTTCTTCAACTCCTTGATTGACTATGGACCAAGTTTTATCTCTTGTCCCCGTACAAGCTAAAAGTCAAATGGAGCAGCTTTTAAAAACCTCAAAGGTTTCCATAAAAATTACCAAAAAGAGACAAACTAAACACGGGGATTTTAGAAAGCAACGGAATGGAAGCTCCATTATAACTTTAAATACCACTTCCAATCCCTACCGTTTTTTGATTACTCTTTTGCATGAACTGGCTCATTTTAAAGTTTCCCAATCGGTTCAATACCGAACAAAACCTCACGGTAAAGAGTGGAAGAATGCCTACAGAGAGACCCTACTTCCATTTTTAAATCCCGAAATCTTTCCCGAACCCTTGTGTACACTATTAGCTTCTCATATGATCAATCCCAAGGCGAGTACAGATCGAGATTTTGCTTTGGTCATGGCATTAAAAAAACACGACCCTCCATCTTCTACCTACCCCATCTTTGAGCTTAAGGATGGGCAGCAGTTTGAGTTGGAAAACGGAAGAAAATTTCTAAAAATCAAAAAGCGAAGAACACGCTTTGAATGTAAAGAGCTAGATTCCGGTAAAATTTACCTTTTTAGTCCTCACGCTGAGGTAGTTCCAGCGGCTCCTTCTGCAGCATCATCTTTAAGATAAACTTCACGGACTTTTTTAAAGAGGTCGGAGGAGTAAACAAAATTAGTTACCGCTTCATTATCGGTGTTGAAAATTTCTTCTTTGGTACCTTCCCAAGCCTTATGGCCGTTTTTTAAGAAGACGATTTTTTTTCCAATTTCCATCACTGAATTCATGTCATGGGTGTTGATGACTGTAGTGATGTTGTATTCTTCCGTGATTTCTTGGATCAAATTGTCAATCAAGATTGCTGTTTTTGGGTCCAAACCAGAATTGGGTTCATCACAAAACAGATATTTGGGATTCATGACTATAGCCCTTGCGATGGCTACCCTTTTTTTCATACCCCCAGAAATTTCATCAGGGTATTTTTCGTTGGCATTGATCAGGTTTACTCTCTTGATAACTAAATTGGCTCTTTCCCGAATTTCCTCATCAACTTTTTGAGTAAACATTTGCATGGGGAACATGATATTTTCTTCTACAGTCATCGAATCAAACAAGGCACTGCCCTGGAAAACCATTCCCATCTCTTGACGTAAAATAGACCGCTCTTGAACATTCATTTTTTTCAGACGTTTGCCTTCAAAGAGTATTTTCCCACTATCAGCCTCAAAAAGCCCTAATAAACATTTTAAAAAAACTGTTTTTCCTGAACCGCTTTGACCGATAATTAAATTGGTTTTTCCCTTTTCAAAAATGGTAGAGATTCCCTTGAGGACTTCGGTTCCGTCAAATGATTTTGTGATATTTTGAACTTCAATCATCTAGGTAAGCAGCATTTGAGTGATTAAATAATTGAGCAGTATGATGACTACACTGGTCCAAACAAAAGAGACCGTACTGGCTTTTCCTACTTCCAAAGCTCCGCCAGTCATAAAATAACCGTGATATGAGGGGATGGTTGCCAATACAAAAGAAAAGAAAGCCGTTTTGATAAAAGCATAGGTAATGTGAAAAGGAATAAAATCCATTTGAATGCCTTGAATAAACTCTGAGCTGGACGAAAAACCACCGTATACACAGGCTATATACCCACCAAAAACGCCTAAAAACATCGAGATACAAATGACTAGAGGATATAGTGAAAGGGCAACAATTTTTGGAAAAACAAGGTAGTTGTAAGTATTGATTCCCATTACCTCTAGGGCATCAATTTGTTCTGTTACTCGCATGGTGCCTATACTAGAGGTGATGTAAGAACCTACCTTTCCAGCCATGATGATGGAAATAAAGGTAGGAGCAAATTCTAAAATCACAGATTGACGTGTCGCAAAGCCAATTAAATCTTTTGGCAGAAGTGGATTTTCAAGGTTGAGCGCCGTTTGTATAGAAACCACACCACCTACAAAAAAAGAGATAAAGGAAACGATCCCAAGTGACCCTATGATAAGGGTGTCTATATCTTTTAAAATAAGCTGTTTAAGGATTTTCCATTTGGTGAATTTTCCAAATATACTTTTGAGCATAAGGAAATATTTACCAATTTTTGAGAGGATTTTCATACCCTTCCAAAGGTAGCAATTTTAACTAAAAAAATGTTTTATGTATTGTAATTTATACGCTACACCCTGTAGGTAATCGCGTTGATGTTCATGCCTGCACCTACGGAAGCAAAAATGATCAAATCGCCTTGATGGAGTTCATGACCGCCGTAATTTTCTTTTCGTATCAAATCAAAAAGGGTAGGGACAGTAGCCACTGAGCTGTTGCCAAACTCCTGAATATTCATGGGTAATACCCCCTCTGGCATGGGTTTTTTATAAAGTCGGTATAGGCGTTTGATAATGGCATCATCCATTTTTAAATTGGCCTGATGAATAAAGATTTTTTTTACGTCATCAATAGACTCTCCTGAAGCTTCAAGGCATTCTTTAATTGCGGCGGGAACATTACTCAGTGCAAATTCATACACTTTTCGCCCATGCATTTTAATGTATTTGGTTCCTTTCCCATTGGAATTTGAGGGGCCGTAAAAAATAAACTCCGCCTCACCCTCAAAAGTATAGGTTGCTGTTTTGTGAGATAAAATTCCACCATCTCCCTCTACTTCTTCTACTACTGTGGCTCCTGCACCGTCAGCGTAAATCATGGAGTCTCGATCGCTTTGATCCAATACTCTAGATAGGGTATCCGCACCTACAACCAAACATTTTTTTGCCATCCCTGCCTTGATAAATGCTTTGGCTTGAATCACTCCTTCAACCCAACCAGGACATCCAAACAAGATGTCATAAGCCACACAATTTGGACTTTTAATTTTAAGACCTGCTTTGACTTTAGAAGCAAGACTAGGTAAAGTGTTAACCTGATTTGAATTTAAGGCAATGTCACCCACATTATGCGCGACTATGATGTAATCTAGGGTTTCCGCATCCAATTGGGCATCCTCGATGGCATTTTGTGCAGCCTCAACAGCAATATCCGAAACGGTTTGATTGTCCTTAATGTATCGGCGTTGCTCAATGCCAGTTATGGCTTTAAACTTTTCAATGATCTCTTGGTTAGGATTTGAAATAGGAGTCCCTTCAGCATCGTAAAATGAGTTGTTTGAAAAACTCAAATTGAGTTGAATTTGATGTGGAATACTACTTCCGCTACCTGTGATTTTTATGTTCATAATGCTTGGAACAAAAATACTTTTTTGAGTTCCATACTAGGAGCTAAGCAAAAAAACGCTACGAAGTCTAAACTGTTAAATAAACAGCGAAAATCTAAATGTCATTAAATTTACTTATTGTAAATCAGCTATTTACATAAGATTCTATTGGGGAGCAACTGCATACCAAATTACGGTCTCCATAGGCCTCATCAACGCGTCTTACCGTGGGCCAGAATTTGTTTTCATGGACAAATTCAAGCGGGAACGCTGCTTTTTGTCTGGAGTACGGGAATTCCCATTTGTCAGATGTAATCATAGCTAAAGTATGCGGAGCGTTTTTCAACAAGGCATGATCATCAGAATTTTCTGAAGCGATTTCCATGCGGATGGAAATCATCGCATCACAAAAACGATCAATCTCAGCTAGATTTTCACTTTCAGTAGGTTCAATCATCATGGTCCCAGCAACTGGAAAAGAAACTGTAGGTGCATGAAAACCGTAATCCATTAAACGTTTAGCAATATCAGTCACTTCAATTCCGTGTTCTTTAAAAGGACGACAGTCAATGATCAGCTCGTGAGCAGCCCTCCCTTTTTCTCCAGAGTAAAGAATTTCATAGGCTCCCTCTATGCGCTTTTGGATGTAATTGGCATTCAGTATGGCAATTTCTGTTGCCTTTTGAAGCCCTGAACTCCCCAGCATTTTGATGTAAGCATAAGAGATTAGACAGGCCAATGCTGAGCCATAGGGTGCTGCTGAAATTGCAGTAATCGCTTGATTGCCTCCAGTAGGAATTACGGGATTACCCGGCAAAAAAGGAGCTAAATGCTCGGCTACACAGATTGGACCTACACCAGGACCACCCCCGCCATGCGGAATGGCAAATGTTTTATGTAAGTTTAAATGACAGACGTCTGCACCAATCGCTGCAGGACTGGTTAAACCTACTTGAGCATTCATATTGGCACCGTCCATATAAACCTGACCTCCACATTGGTGAATGAGGTCAGTAATGTCTTTAATCTTTGCCTCAAATACACCATGAGTACTCGGATAAGTAATCATCAATCCTGCAAGATTGTCTTTGTGTTCCATCGCTTTTTGATGAAGATCATCCCAGTCAATATTGCCTTTTTCATCCGTTGCTGTTACGACCACTTTCATTCCTGCCATTACCGCTGAAGCGGGATTGGTTCCATGAGCAGAGGAGGGAATCAGACAGATGTTTCGATGGCTGTCGTTTCTCGATTTGTGGTAGGCGCGAATAACCATAAGACCAGAATATTCTCCTTGCGCTCCAGAATTGGGTTGTAGTGAAGTCGCAGCAAAACCAGTGACCAAATTCAATTGTTCTGTTAGCTTTTCAAGCATTTCGTGATAGCCTTTTGCTTGTTCTATCGGAACAAAGGGGTGTATGCTTCCCCAATTGGGGTCACTCAATGGGAGCATTTCAGCAGCAGCATTCAACTTCATCGTACACGAACCCAAAGAGATCATGGAGTGATTTAAAGCTAAATCTTTTCTTTCCAAACTTTTAATATAACGCATCAATGCAGTCTCAGAATGGTAGGAGTTAAAAATTGAATGAGTGAGGTAGTCACTTTTTCTCTCTTGATCTGCTGGTAATTGACGCTCCGCTTGACCTTCCAATACTGGCGTCTCTTGATTTAGAAATTGAGCAAAAACTGATGTAATCTCTTCAATGTCATCAGTACTACTAGTTTCATTTATTGAAATGCAAACTGTATGATCGTCGGGATAGTAAAAATTGAGTTTTTTGGACTCAGCAATATTTTTTACTGCTTTGGCATCAATTTCAATTTGTAGGGTATCGAAGAAGTGGTTATTTTTTTGGATAACACCCAAATCATTGAGATTTGCATTGAGCTGACACGCTTTTTGGTGGATGTTGTTGGCAATGTATTTTAAACCTTTTGGTCCGTGATATACCGCATACATACCTGCCATTACTGCCAAGAGAACTTGAGCAGTGCATATATTGGAAGTAGCGCGATCCCTTTTGATGTGTTGTTCTCGAGTTTGCAAGGCCATGCGTAAGGCAGGGTTTTCGTTCAGGTCTTTGGTTTGCCCAATAATTCGCCCGGGGATATTTCTTTTATAGCTACTTTTTGTTGCAAAAAATGCTGCATGCGGTCCGCCATAACCCAGAGGGATACCGAAACGCTGGGTCGTACCGACCACTACATCTGCACCGTAAGAGCCTGGATTTTCTAAAAGAACAAGACTCATGATGTCAGCAGCGACTACGGTGTTCATTTCAAATGATTGGGCTTTTTGCATCCATTGTTTTAGATCGGGTAAGTTTCCGTTTTTGCCTGGGTATTGATAGATGGCTCCAAAAAAGGCAGCTGAAAAATCACTGTTTTCAGGATTTCCAACAACCAATTCGATACCAAGAGGGGTTGCTCTAGTGTAAAGCAAGGAAAGTGTTTGAGGGAGGATGTTTTCATCTACAAAAAACTGACAAGCCTCGTTCTTTTTTTGGGTTCTGCTGCGTGCACCAAAGAGCATCGTCATGGCTTCAGCTGCTGCGGTACTTTCATCGAGGAGTGAAGCATTAGCAAGCTCCATACCGGTTAAATCACAAACTACCGTTTGGAAATTGAAAAGAGCTTCCAGCCGTCCTTGAGCTATTTCAGCCTGATATGGAGTGTAAGCGGTATACCAACCTGGGTTTTCAAGTATGTTTCTTTGGATGACAGCAGGGGTAATTGCAGGGTGGTAACCCAAACCGATATAACTGCTAAAGTTCTCGTTTTTTCTCCCTAAAGTTTGGATGTGTTTTGAAAATTCAAATTCGCTAATTCCACTTTCTAAATCCAGCGGTTTATCGAGCCGAATACTCGGAGGTATGGTTTCTTCAAGCAATTCCTCGATGGAATCTGCATTGATTTTAGCGAGCATTTTTTTTATTTCCTCTTCATTAGGTCCGATATGTCTTTCAACAAACTTATCCGTTCTCATAGTCATCAATTAAACCCCAAAAATAGAATATCTACTTCTATTTTTCACAGCGTTTTTTTCTTTAAATCAAAACTTTTTCAAAAATTTTATTCAACTGCCGTAAAGTTTCGATATTTACACGTGCGAAACCTTTTAAAAAAATTACTGAATTTTTATATCAAATCCAGTATTCATGTAGCTTTAGCTGTACTTGCCTTAGCAAAAATAAGCTTACTCAGTACAGCTGCAGACCAGGAGTACACATTGTTAATATTTATTTTCTTTTCAGCTCTTTCAGCTTATAATTTTATCAAGTTTTTTCCCTTTTTCAAAAGTCAGAAATTCAGTTTTTCTACTGCACTTATTCCTTTGCTTACCCTTATTGCTTTTTTAATCAGCGGGGCAGTTATTTTTTTACTGCCCAGTTTGGTAGTCGCTTTTGCTCTTTTAGGTGGGTTTTTGGCACTCGGATATGCCGTTCCTTTTCAATCAACTTTATCCAATTGGAGAAGTAAGAAAGGCTGGAAAATGTATCTGGTGGTATTGAGCTGGTTGTGTCTTACCGTGGGTGTTCCACTGGCCTCAGCCGAGCTTTTTGATGCAGCTCTTTTTTTCAAATTAGCCCTTGTACAAGGAATTTATATTTTCGTTGCCATACTCCCTTTTGAAATTGGCGATCTAAATTCTGACGCTGCCACACTGCAAACCCTACCCAAAACCTTAGGGGTTAAAAGAGTAAAGATTCTCGGAATATTGTTATTGCTTTTTGGCAGTGTGATTGCCGTTTTGAGTTTTGGATTCGCATCTCCATTCGTAAAGAGTAGTCTGATTACTTTTTTTATTTTGGGCCTTAGTCTTTGGAGAAGTAATAAAAATCAATCAGCTTTTTTTGCTCGTTTTTGGGTTGAAGGCATCCCCATATTGTGGTGCATTTTAATTTATTATTTTTAGGTATTAATCTCTATAAACTATTATCCAATGAAAAAGTTTCTCATAATGCTCTTAATCGTTTCTTGTGGACAAGAAATGCCTGTAGTTGAAACTGTTGAAAAAGGAACCTTTAAAGCACTTATGCAAAACGAGTATCCCCTAATCGATGTTCGCACACCCCAAGAGTATGATGAAGGGCATATTGAAAAGGCATCAAATATCGATTTTAATGCTCCTGATTTTAATGAGCGAATATCCAAATTAGACAAGGAGCAGCCGTTTATGATTTACTGTGCTGCAGGCGGCCGAAGTGCTAAAGCAGCAGCACTTATGCAATCTTTAGGATTTAAAAAAGTATATGAACTCAAAGGGGGTTATCGAAATTGGTAACTCTTATTTTACGATAGCTTTTTTCAGTGCGTCAATCTCTTTTTGTTGTTGTTGCACAAGGTTCACCAATACGGGAATCAAACCCAAATAGTCAATGCTTTTGAGGGTACGCTTACCGTTCAATTCGTGAACCAATTCAGGATAGATTTTTTCAAGTTCTTGAGCTAAAAATCCAAACTGAATTTTATTTGGAGTGTTTTTGTATTCAAATTGAACAGCTTGAAGCTGCAAAAATTGACCAGTCTTAGTTCTAATCCTTTTTATATTTTTCTTTAGGCTTTGGTCAGATATTTTATTAAAGCCTGGACCCGACCAAACACCACTAGTGCTAGCCGTTGCATCTTTAAAAATTACCAGGGCATCTGTCCTACTCGCGGCACTACTTCCTGTTCCATTCCCAACCACCAGTAAACGATCAGATGGATTCCAATCTCGTGTTCCACCAGTAGGTTTATAGGTAGTGTTGTAGCTTCCCAAAACTGTTTCTGCTCTACTTTCAGCTACCGTCCCTTGTCCCATTGCGATTGAGTAGGTTCCTCGATTTGATTCATCCCACTGGTCACTTTGAGCCATTCCCGCCCGAAAAGCTGCTTTGCTTTTATCAAAAAATATGCGTTTGTTGTCATCTGTAGTTGATTTATCGTTGTCTAGTTGAGGACTGCCAAAAACAAAATCACTATCATTCCACTGCTGTTGTTCGTTGGAAACTATCTTTTTCTTAATTGAAAAAGGGCTTTGAGCTACATTGAGTAAAGCGGTATGAGTAGAAGTTTTTGAAAAGGAAAGACTACCGCTATTGGAAAATGTAATTGTGTTTCCATTGCTTATTTTTAAATTTAAAGTATTGGTATCTGGGATGCTTAATGAAATAGTTTGAGTATCAGTATTGTCGTAAAAATTGGATAAATCTACCTGCCCACCATCTTCAAGTGTTAAGGTGTTGCTGGTCAATGACAGTTGTTGATCATCCGTATTGAGTGAATTGAAATTGATTTTATGTGGCTCTTCTCCGTCGGATGAAAGAGAAAGTTCAAGGGTGTTACTCACCAATTTAAAGTGATCAATCTTTTGAGCTGGAGGAGTGCTTATTAAAGGAGCTAAATCAACACGTCCACCGCGTTCGAGTATCAGTTCGGTATTGGAAAGACTGAGCTGTTGGTGATCCTGATCAGAAGAAAATAGTGGACTCAGATCAACCGACCCTCCATTTTCAAGTACAAGTATACTGCCTTGAAGGCTCAAGTGTTGGGCTTGTGAGTTGGAGATTAGAGCATTCAAATCAACTTCCCCACCATTTTCTAAACGAAGTATACTTCCGTCTAAAAAAAGCTGTTGAGCATCGGTATTGTCTTTCCACGGACTTAAGTCAACAGCGTTGTCCTCGTTTAGATAAAGTAGGTCGTCTTGGAGTCTTAATTTAGGTAAAGCTGTTTGTATTGGACTCCAAGTATTTTGCAAGGAATCATAAAACTCAAAGTGATTGAGTGTTAAATTAAAAATCAGTAATCCGTTTGGGATATCAGTTTTAAAAGCAAGGTCTCTTTCCTCCGTTGACATTCTTGGCAAGAGCACTCCTTGGTCAGTACTTTCAATTTCAAAAATGGCTTGTGGGTGAATTTCAAGTGGTCGATCACCCATCTTTATTTGAGCAATCAATAAATGGTAGGAGAAGAAAAAAAGTAGGCTGAAAAGATTTAGGGTAAACGTTTTCATGGTAAGTTTTTTATTCATCAATTGATATTTTTAGGAGATAAATTAAATAGCAAACTCAAGCTGTGATTGGTTTTGTTGAGTTCGGTTGAACTTAGGTAGGGAAACTGGAAAAAATATTCAAGGCTTAAAAAGTTGCGTTGATTGAGTTGGAATCCAATTCCCATATTTTTTGCTGAGTTCATTCCAAAAAGGACTTCACCAATTCTTAAACCAAGAGTTCCTTTGAGCTGAACGGTAAGTTCGTCATAGGCTAAATTGTAAACATAACCGCCGAGTTTTATGATATACGCATCCTGATTTGTTTTAAGTTCAGTTCCAACACCGCCAAAAAAATGAAGTTTATTTCTTAGAAAAATTGTCGGACTTTTTTTAATGAGGTATTGGTCTAAAAGCCTTGGTACAGCAGCTTGAACCCAAAAGTTATTTCTAATCAGGGTAAAGCCGATTCCTACATTGGGGATGAAGCGTCTTTGTTGCTGAAAAAGAGGATCGTTTACAACTCCGTCCACACTTCTTAAATAATTGTATTCCGAGCTAAAAAAATCACCTACTAACTGAAAACCAAGGTGAATAAATGTTTCCGCTCTTAACTGAAGCGGATAGGAGCTTTGAAGAAGCAGCTGAATATTTTGCTCGCCAAACCTTGAACGATTTCGAATAACCCCACCTAGATTAAGATTTTGAGTATCCTTATAGGAATCGTAAAAGATACTTTGCTGTTTTGGAGCGTCTTTAATGCCCAGCCATTGGCTGTCAATCAAAAAACCGAGATACGACTCTTGTTTAAGTCCCAGGATGGAGGGGTTTGTCCTTTGGAATTGACCGTCAAAAAGAAATAAATGATTTTCTTCTTGCCCTCGAGCAACTTGTATATAAAAAAGAGTAAAAAGCAGTAAATAAAATGGATTTATCTTCATTTTATTGGTATTTAATCAGTATCCATCCTTCTGTATCAACAGTTTGATTCCCATCAAAATCAATGGTGTAAAAATAACTTCCCTGAGGAAGCCGTTCCCCGTTTTTTTCATCTGATCCGTCCCAATTATTAAGGTATTCTCCTTGGTGCATAAAGACCAAGTTCCCATTCAATCCATAAACTTTAATCTTACTTACCGATGAAAAAATATAGCCCTCAATTTTCCATGTATCATTAATTCCATCATTATTTGGAGAAATGACCTGACTCACAATTTTTTCTTTAAATGGTCTATTGATTTTGGGGATGGTAAAGCTGACCCCTTTGACAGTGGCTAAATTGACAGGCTCCAAAAGCAATGTGCTGCCACTCGCTATACTCAAGGGTAAGTCTGTTGTAAATGGATTGGTACTTTGATGACCTAAAACGGTATGCCAAGCAGAATTTGTATAGAGTCCTAGATAAAGACCCGAGGGGTCGATGGGATTAAAAGACAAGCGATCGAGTCGATGGTATTCCCACCAATAGGTTCTTATTTTTCCTATGGCTTCTCCTTGAGTTTTCCAACTCCAATAGTGATAAAGCGGAATTTCAAAGTCTGCATCAAATTAGTGTGAAAAGATATGGGGGTGTACCAGTGTACTTTGTTTGAATGAAATCGGAATTTTTTAAAACTTCCAGCGTAATAGGACTAAAGAAATTTTCGGATCCTACAGGAAAGGTAAAAGTAGCTGTATGGTAAATTCTTACCGTTCCAGCTATATAGGAATCTTTTTTGAGTTGCTTCCAATCGCTTTGAGGACCAAAGGAAACTACAGCCTCAGGGACTGATGTATTGTCCGTGATTATTTTCCCTCCATTAAAGTAAGTTTCATTAAAAGCAATATGCAATTGGTTGTTTTTACTTACATAAAGATCTCCAAAAACAGCTAATTGACTCCAAGCTGTTCCCGTGAGTAGCAGATAGCTAAGACTAAATATGTAAGTTTTAGCGAGCATTTTTTAAAAAAAGGGTATATTAATATAAAAAAAATGCGGGCTAATGTCAAGCCAATCCAGCTCTACGTAGTAAGGCTGAAGGATCGGGTTCTTTGCCTCTAAATTTTTTATACAAAGTCATCGGGTGGATCGTCCCCCCTTTGGAGAGGATATTGTCTAGAAAAGAGGCAGCTGTTTTTGAGTCAAAAATTCCATTTTCTAAAAACAGTTCGAAGGCGTCTGCATCTAAGACTTCAGCCCATTTATAGCTGTAATACCCCGCAGCATATCCTCCCTGAAAAATATGAGAAAATGCTGTACTCATACAGTTTTCGGGAGTATCCTTAGTGAATTGTAAATCGGCAATTTGTTCTTTTTCGTGTGCTTTGACATTTTGAATTTGATCAGCATTTTGATCGTGGTATGACAAGTCTAAATAGCCAAAACTCAACTGCCTTAGGGTTTGAAGTCCTTGTTGAAAATGAGCTGCTTTTTTTATTTTTTCGATTAGCTCATTTGGAATCACTTCCCCTGTTTGATAATGTTTTGCATATAAGGCAAGGGCCTCAGCTTGGTAGCACCAATTTTCCATAATCTGGGAGGGTAGCTCTACAAAATCCCAAAAGACACTTGTACCGCTTAATGAGCTGTAAGTAGTATCTGCCAACATACCGTGTAAGGCATGTCCAAACTCATGAAAAAGGGTTGTAACCTCTTGAAAGGTTAGCAATGAGGGTTGGTTTTGTGTTGGTTTAGAAAAATTACAGACTATTGAAATATGAGGTCTTTGAGTTGCGTTTTGTGAGCGATAACTTGTCATCCAAGCACCGTTTCGTTTGCCTGGACGTGGGAAGAAGTCAGCGTACAGCAGGGCGTGAAAAGCCCCATTTTTATGTACTTCATAGACCTTTACATCAGGATGATAGGTATCGATCTCCTTATTTTCCAAGAGCTCTATCCCATAGAGTTTACCTACAATATCAAACAATCCTTTCAACACATTTTCAAGAGGAAAATAGGGTTTGAGTTCTTGTTCATCCAAATCCAAAGTTGCTTGTTTGAGCTTTTCTGAAACAAAAGTGGTGTCCCATTTTTCTAGTTCTTTTAGATCTAAATGTTGAGCTGCAAAAGCTTGCATGGTTTCCCATTCTTTTGTTGCTGCAGGCTTGGCTTTATCTGTGAGTTCGTCTAAAAACTTTTTGACATTTACTTCAGATTGCGCCATGCGTTCCTCCAATACAAAGGCCGCATGCGATTGATAGCCCAGTAATTCTGCGCGTTCTTTTCTGAGCTGAATAATTTTTAAAATAACCCCACTGTTGTTTTGTGGATTTTCTTGGTATCCTCTTTGGCCAAAAGCAATGCTAAATTGTTTTCTCAACCTCCTATTTTCGGCATAAGTCATAAAAGGGACATAGCTGGGGTAGTCTAATGTAAAAACCCATCCCTTTTTATCTCTAGCTTTCGCCTCCTCGGCAGCCATATCGATTACCGCTGCGGGCAATCCTTTTAGATCTTCTTGCTGTTCGATATGAAGTTCAAATGCTTGAGTATCTGCCAATACATGTTCTCCAAAGGTTAAGCTGAGCTTAGAAAGCTCAGTGTCTATTTGGCGAAGTTTTTCTTTAGATGCCAATGGAAGGTTTGCGCCATTTCTCACAAAACTTTTGTACTCTTTTTCAAGAAGGGTAATTTGTTCCTGAGTGAGCTCGGATCGGTCTTCATTTTGGTAAACGGCCTCAATTCTCTTAAAGAGTTTTTCATTGAGTCGTATGTCGTTTTGAAACTGAGTTAAAAGTGGTGAGGCTTGTTGAGTAGTCTGCTGTAATTCATCACAAGTCTCTGCGCTGTTAAGATTGAAAAGTAAGGAACTATTTCTTCCGATAAGTTTCCCGCATTTTTCTAGTTGCTCTAATGTATTTTTAAATGTGGGAGTTTCTTCTTGATTTGCAATAGCATCTATTTCTTGAAGGGCAACGTCAATAGCCTTTTTAATTGCTGGGATGTAGTGTTCAATTTTAATAGCTGAGAATGGAGCAGATTCAAAAGGGGTATTAAATTCTGATAAAAGTGGGTTGTTCAAGATTTTATTTTTTTAAATTTTTACTACTATCAAGTACTTTTTTCTTCAGTCCTTCCTTGTATTGGATGACTTTATTGAGTACATCAGGATTTTGACTTCCGATAATTTGTGCTGCTAATATTCCTGCATTTTTAGCTCCGTTTAAAGCAACAGTAGCCACAGGAACCCCTCCGGGCATTTGCAGGATGGACAAAACTGAATCCCAGCCATCTATGGAATTACTTGATTTTATTGGAACTCCAATTACAGGGAGTGGAGTTAAAGAAGCGATCATACCAGGGAGGTGAGCTGCTCCTCCTGCACCGGCAATAATCACTTTGATCCCTCTATGATGTGCATTAGATCCGTAGTCTGTCATCTTATCCGGAGTTCGATGTGCAGAAACGATATCTACTTCAGTTTCAATTTGAAATTCCTTTAAAATTGCGATTGCTTCTTCCATAACGGGTAGGTCTGATTGACTTCCCATAATAATTCCTATTTGTGCCATATTATTTTGATATTACTTCAATGGTTTCTTTTACTTGTTCTGCTATTTGACGTGCAGTTTCTAAACTTTTATTTACAATGGTAATATGTCCCATTTTTCGAAAGGGACGTGTTTCCTTTTTTCCGTAAATATGAGGGCAAACACCTTCGATAGCTAATATATGCTCCATGTTTTTGTAGTGAACTGGACCCTGATGTTCCGCCGCTCCGACCAGATTGACCATTACCCCAGAAACTTTATTTTCTGAGTTGCCTAAGGGCAAGTCCAGTAGAGCCCTTATGTGTTGCTCAAATTGAGAGGTGTAAGAAGCCTCTATGCTGTAATGTCCACTATTGTGGGGCCTTGGAGCAACTTCATTTACCCAGATCTCTCCCTCTTTAGTCAAAAATAATTCTACAGCCAATAGTCCAACGTGTTGGTAGGCAGTGGAAACTTTTCGGGCAACTTCCTGAGCCTTTCGTTCAATGGAATTTGAAATACGGGCTGGGCTAAGAACATATTCTACTTGATTGGCCGTAGGGTGAAATTCCATTTCTACACTTGGATAGCTCACCGTTTCACCACTGACGCTTCTACATACAATAACCCCAATTTCCTTATCAATATTGACCAAGTCCTCGGCCATACAGCCTCCTTCGTTTACCGTTTCTAAATCTTGGTTTGACCGAATGATTTTAACTCCATAGCCGTCATATCCCATGGATTCAGATTTCCAAACAAAGGGAAAGGAAACCAACCCCCTTACCACCGCATCTTTTAGCGCTTCTTTGGAGTTGTATAGTTGAAAGGGTGAGGTGGGAATATCATTTTGTTTGTAGAATTCCTTTTGGCGGCATTTGTTTTGTATGGTTTTAATGACAGCTGATTGTGGATAAACTTGAACACCTTCTTTTTCAAGATCGGCCAGTGCATCGGCATTGACATTTTCGATTTCAATGGTAAGGATGTCGACTTCTTTTCCAAAATCCATTACGGTTTGGTAATCCATTAAGTCACCCTGAGTAAAGCGGTTACATCCGATACGTGAAGGAGCATGTTCACTAGGATCCAAGACATGGGTCTGAATATCCCACTGGCGTGTCGTATTGAGAAGCATTTTACCCAGTTGCCCGCCTCCTAAGATTCCGATCGTTTTAGTAGTGGAGAAAAATCCCATCATATCCTTTTGGCAAAAATACGTATAAGTTTTTTGGAATGGAAAAAAGCAATCTAAAATGGGTATCTTTGGGCAAATATTTTTTTATGATAAATCTTGTTTTATTTGGCAAGCCTGGGGCTGGAAAAGGAACACAAGCTTCATTTCTAAAAGAGCAGTACAATTTGGTTCACATATCAACTGGATACCTTTTTCGCAATAATATCAAAAACGAAACCCCTTTGGGTGTTTTGGCAAAGTCTTATATGGATCAGGGAGATTTAGTTCCTGATCAGGTAACTATCGATATGTTAGTGGCTGAAGTTGATCAAAATCCGCAAGCCAAGGGATTTATATTTGATGGTTTTCCACGAACTGAGGCACAGGCAGGAGCACTGGATGCGTTCTTAAAGGACAAGCAAATGGAAATTTCGGCTACCATTGCATTAGAAGCTGCCGATGATATTTTGGTTGAGCGGTTGTTAGAACGAGGGAAAAGTAGCGGAAGAACGGACGATCAAGACGAAAGTAAAATCCGTAATCGTTTTGAGGAGTACAATCAAAAAACAGCTCCATTAAGAGATTATTACACCAAACAAAATAAGTTTCACAGCGTTAACGGTATTGGTTCTATAGAAGAAATTACGCAACGCTTGAAGCAACTGATCAACAGCCTTTCATAATTCATGACTGAAGGAAACTTTGTCGATTATGTCAAATTAAATGTAAGCTCCGGTAAAGGGGGGAAAGGCTCTATCCACTTGCATCGTGAAAAATTCATCACTAAGGGTGGCCCAGACGGAGGCGATGGAGGTCGAGGAGGACATGTAATTATTCGGGCAAACGAACAGCTATGGACACTTTACTCCTTTAAGTTTAAACGCCATTTTGCTGCAGGTCACGGTGGTGACGGCAGTAAAAATCGAAGTAGCGGAGCACAGGGAGAAGATTTGTACATCGACGTACCGGTAGGTACCGTTGTTCGGAATTCGGAGACAAACGAAATTTTATTTGAAATTACGACAGCCGGCCAAGAAGAAATCCTTGCAGAAGGTGGTTTAGGTGGTCGAGGAAATTGGCATTTTAAATCATCAACTCGTCAAACACCTCGCTATGCTCAGCCTGGAAGAGATGGGGTTGAGGTACCCATTACTCTAGAATTAAAAGTTTTGGCGGATGTGGGTCTCGTTGGCTTTCCCAATGCTGGGAAATCTACTTTACTTGCTGCCCTTACTGCAGCCAAACCCAAAATAGCAGATTATGAATTCACTACCCTAAAACCAAACCTGGGAATAGTGGAATACAGAGATTACAGGTCGTTTGTAATGGCGGACATACCTGGTATAATCGAGGGTGCAGCTGAGGGAAAAGGCTTGGGATATTATTTCCTAAGGCATATAGAACGAAATTCTATTTTACTCTATTTGATTCCGGCAGACACCCCAGATGTAAAAAAAGCTTTTGATATTTTACAGAAAGAGTTGATCAAATACAATCCAGAATTATTGGATAAAGGCTATATGGTGGTTCTCTCAAAAGCTGATTTATTGGATGAGGAATTGTTGGCTGAATACACTGAAGAAATGAAAGTAACTTTCAAAGAAATACCGCATTTGATTATCTCAAGTGCAACCCAATTCCACTTAACTGAGCTCAAAGACAAGCTCTGGAAACAACTGAATCCCTAAAGCGATGATGCGACTTCATTTTATTGCAATTGGGGGGAGCGCGATGCACAGTTTAGCTCTGGGCATGCTTGAATTAGGACACCGAGTTACAGGGAGCGACGACGTGATATTTGAACCCTCAAAATCAAAGCTTCAAAACGCTGGAATACTGCCAGAGACTGAGGGATGGTTTCCTGAAAAAATAACGGAAGATCTAGATATTGTGGTATTGGGAATGCATGCCAAAAAAAACAATACTGAGCTAGTTCGTGCCCAAGAGTTAAAACTCAATATCCAATCTTATCCAGAGTTTTTAGCCTTACTTACCGAGAACAAGACACGCGTTGTTGTTGCAGGCAGTCATGGAAAAACAACCATTACAGCCATGGTGTTACATGCCCTAAAATATCACGATATCGATACCGACTATATGGTTGGAGCACCAGTTTATGAGGATTCAAAAACCTTATCCATTACGGACGATAATGATTTTGTTTTACTTGAAGGGGATGAATATTTGTCTTCAGCCATTGACCCTCAGCCCAAATTTTTGTGGTACACACCTGAAATTGCCCTCATCAGTGGAATTGCGTGGGATCACGTCAACGTTTTCCCCACTTTTGAAAATTATTGCTCCCAGTTTGAGTTGTTTATAAACTCCATACAAGCGGGAGGTGTTTTGATTTATAACGAGGAGGATGAGGTACTTAAGAAGTTGGTGGAATCCAACACACATCCCATCAAAAAAATAGGATATCGAACACCAGAATATTTTATTGATAATGGAATTACTTTTCTCGAAACAGAAGAAGGGAGTCTTCCCTTAGCTGTATTTGGTATTCACAACCTTCAAAATTTAGTAGCTGCACAGTGGATTGCTCAACTGATGGGATTGGACAGTTCTGATTTTTTCGAGGCCATACCCAGTTTTAAAGGAGCAGCAAAGCGTTTGGAGCTACTAGCTAGAGGGGCTAAAAGTTTTTTATTTAAAGATTTTGCTCATGCACCAAGTAAAGTAAAAGCAAGCAGTAAAGCAGTCAGCGATCAGTTTAAGGGAAAAAATATTATGGTGTGTTTGGAGTTGCACACCTACAGCAGTCTTGATCCTGAGTTTATTAAGCATTATGCCCATAGTTTAGAGTCGGCAGACGAGGCTATAATTTTTTACGATCCAGAAGCTTTAAAGATTAAAAACAGAGTACCGATTCCCCCAGAGTACATTGAGCAATCTTTTGCTCATCAAAATTTAAGAGTGGTTACAGACGCAATTGAACTGAAGGACATGCTGTTAGCAAAAAGCTACACTGAAGCTGTTTTAGTAATGATGAGTTCTGGAAATTTTGGAGGCATGGATTGGTCGGCTCTTCAACAGCACTTTTTATAGGGACTTTTATTTTTTGTTTAAAAATTATAATTTGGTAGGGCATAGTTTGCCCCATGTCACAGCCGTCTAAAAAAATCACCATCAAAGATTGGGATGTTTCTGATCGACCCAGAGAGAAACTCCATCAGCACGGGGCGTCCTATTTGAGTAATGCAGAGCTGATAGCAATTTTAATCGGCAGCGGTAGTCCTAAAGAAAGTGCGGTTGATTTGATGAAAAGAGTTTTACAAAGTGTGGATAACAATTTGCTCAAATTGCACAAAATGCCTTTGGAACATTTGGTAAAATTCAACGGTATCGGAATGGCAAAGGCAGTTATAATAAAGGCGGCTTTGGAGTTGAGTAAAAGATTAGGGCAGCACCAAAAAGACAAATCTCCGGTACTGAACTACAGTAAGCTGGTATACGAGCAAATTCGTCACGAGCTCGCTTTACTTGATCACGAAGAATTTTGGGTACTTTATCTCAATCAATCCTCTAAATTATTGGAAAAATTTAGACTCAGTCAAGGGGGTATAACTCAAACGGTGGTTGACATTCGTTTGGCTTTAAAGCGCGCTTTTGAAGTAGGAGCTACCGCCCTTATTTTAGTTCACAACCACCCTTCTGGGAACTTAAAACCAAGTGGACACGATAAAGAATTGACTAAAAAGTTTAAGAAAGCAGCAAGCTATGTTGATCTGAGGGTATTGGATCATTTGATTGTTTCAGAAAAAGGCTACTTTAGCTTTGCTGACGAAGAAATCATTTAAATGCTACTGGTTTACACACACAAAATTACTCCTAGAGTGAGCTATATTTTTAAGCATATTTTTGAAAATATGTTGGAATTAGCGGTCAGTTTTACCTCTTCAGTTGAAGTTTTTGTTGCACACTCAGGACCAAAGATGAGTTATACGACTAAAGCTTTAGGAGACGAGTTTTTTGTTGCGTCCCATTCATTGCTATTCGAACGTGGAATTCTTGACCATGAACCTTTAGTTCAAGATTGGGAGGGTGTACCAGCTTTTTTTAAAACGACCAATGAAAATGCAGTACCCTATGATATTTTTGCGGCCAGTTTTTATCTGTTATCACGTTATGAGGAACTAACTCCCCACATTAAAACGGAAAGCGGTTTGTTTGATCCAGCGGAAAGCCTGGCAGCACAACACGGCTTTTTAGAACTCCCATTAGTCGATGTTTGGGCGCTTAAGCTTCATGCAATTATGAGTGAACATTTTGAAGAAATTGAATCGTATAGACTCAAAAAACCCCAAAAGGAAATTCTTATTGATGTACCCTTGGCTTTTAAATACCGCCATCGTTCTGTTTTGGTTGTAGTGGAAACATTTTTAAAATCCATCTGGTCATTTAATTTATTAAGCATCATCAATCAATTGGCAGTACTTTTTAGATTGGAAGAGGATCCTTACGACAGTTTTGCTTTTTGGGATATATGGTTTAAAAATTCGTCCATTACTCCTAAAGTTTTTTTCCTTTATGCCAATAGTTCAGCTTATGAATCCAATGTGTCGACCTTTAATAGAAGATTGCAATTGAGAATTAAAAAAATAAGCGATGATTATTCTTTGGGACTTTTACTTTCAGTTCAATCCCAACTAAAACCAGAAATAGGATTGGATCGTGAAAAAAAGGATTTTCAAGGTCTAACCCACAGACAAGTTAAAATGAGTAGGATTCCGACAAGTTACAGGCAACTTTCTGAGGTTTATGCAGACTTAGTTGATTTTGAGTTTTCGGAAGATTACAGTATGGGCTATACAGATCAAATAGGGTTTCGAGCCAGTACTGCAACCCCTTTTTATTTTTACGATCTTACCAATGAGTTTCAGCTGCCCTTAAAAGTCCATCCAGTTGTTGCTAAAGACACGGCATTTTACAAAGTGAAAAACTACGAAGTGTTTGACCAATTGGAGAAGATATATAAAAACTTACCCCTATCTTGTAACCGACTAACACTGGCTATTAGTAATGGGTTTTTGCATTCAAAAAAACAGCACTTATCCCTGCAAAAAGCATTTAAAGACTATATAAATTGATTGAGTTTAAGGATAACTTAACTGACGTTTTTTTTGATTTGGATCACACACTCTGGGATTTTGAAAAAAACTCATTCCTCACCTTTGAAAAAATTTTTGGAGAAATGAAGCTAAAGGCTGACTTTGATCAATTTATTTTTCATTACAATCCAATCAACCACCACTATTGGAAAGCCTATAGAGAGAATCGAATCACCCAGGAAGAATTGAGACACAACCGCCTCTTGGACACCTTCAATCAAATTAATTTTAAGACCACCAACAGTCAAATCAATGAGATTTCAGAAGCGTATATTACTTATTTATGCACCTTTCCACACTTATTTAAAGGGACCATTCCCTTGCTTAATAAGTTAAAGTCCAAATATAAATTACACATCATCACCAATGGATTTGAACACGTACAGCACTTTAAGATTAAAAACTCGGGTTTGGATTCGTATTTTGATTTTGTTTTTACTGCAGAACAGCTGGGCTACAAAAAACCTCATCCACAAATTTTTATTCAGGCCTTGCGTCAAACTCAGGCAGATCCAAAAAAATCTTTAATGATAGGGGACAGTTTGGAAGCGGATATTTTAGGAGCTATGGCTCAGGGAATGCATGCCGTTCATTTTAATTCGCACGAGGAAGAAAGGCACGATAAATGCTTAATCGTAGACTCTTTAGATGAATTGAATACTTTTTTTTAAGAGTTCAAGCTTGCAAAATAGGTTTACCAAGATTTATCGCTATTTTTGACCATGGATTTAGAAGGAGCACAGAAAAAAGTTGACGAGTGGATCAAAACCCATGGAGTCCGTTATTTTGATGAGCTAACCAATATGGCTCAACTGACTGAAGAAGTAGGAGAAGTTGCTCGAATCATCTCTAGAAGGTATGGTGAACAGTCGGAAAAAGAAAGCGACAAACACAAAGATTTAGGTGAAGAATTAGCTGATGTGATTTTTGTAGCGATTTGTCTTGCGAATCAAACGGACGTCGACCTTCAAGCTGCTTTTGATAAGAAGCTCCAAGCAAAATCTGAGCGGGACCACGACCGGCATCAGAATAATCCAAAATTGAAAAATTAAATGACAGTATCACTTTCGCATCCATCAGCGAAATGCAATGGTAAATTGCGTATCACAGGCTCTAAGAGTGAAACCAATAGATTGCTTTTACTGCAGGCTTTATTTTCTGGATTATCCATTGAAAACACCTCAGAGTCTGACGACAGAGAGGTAATGCAAGCAGCTTTAAAAGCTAAGGCTGAGGTGATTGATGTTCACCATGCTGGTACAGCCATGCGATTTTTAACAGCCTATTTTGCGCATCTTGAAGGAAGGGAAGTTGTGTTAACAGGTTCCCAGCGTATGCAAGAACGCCCCATAAAAATTTTAGTTGAGGCACTGCGTTCTATTGGAGCTTCAATTGCATATGAAAAGGAAGAAGGGTATCCCCCAATAAAAATTAAAGGGAAAAAGCTCGCTGGAGGAGCGGTCACTCTGCCAGCTGATGTCAGTAGTCAATACATTTCCGCACTTTTATTGATAGGACCTGTTTTAGAACACGGATTACAGTTGGATTTGGTGGGTAAAATCACTTCGATTCCCTATATCAATATGACACTTTCTCTACTCAACAACATCGGAGTTCAAACAGAATTTAAAGGGCAAAGTATTCGTGTTGAGCCTCAAAAGAATCCAAGGTTGACAACCCAAATTGTGGAGTCGGATTGGAGTTCAGCTTCTTATTATTTTAGTATAGCGGCATTAGCAGATGAAAGTGAAATACATTTAAGCAGTTATAAAGAAAATAGTCTCCAAGGAGATCGCGTATTAAGAGAAATCTACAATAAGTTGGGTGTGAGTTCTTCAATTCGGGGCCAGACCTTAACACTCAAAAAGGAAAAGGTAGAAATAGCTGATGTCCTTGAATGGGATTTATCCAAAGCACCAGACATCGCTCAGACCATAGCGGTAAGCTGTTATGGACTTGGTGTTGGATGTAAACTCAGGGGTTTACACACTTTAAAAATCAAAGAGACTGATCGATTAGAAGCTCTTTATAACGAATTGACCAAACTAGGGGCTCAAGTAAAAGTTACCAATGAGAGTTTGGAGTTAGCAGCGGGTTCAAACTTTATTGCGGATTGTAGTATCCCTACATACAATGATCACAGAATGGCGATGGCTTTCGCTCCGCTGGCTTTAAAAGTTCCGTTGACAATTGAAAATGCAGAGGTGGTTTCAAAGTCTTATCCTACCTTTTGGGAGGACCTTAAAAAAATTAATTTTAAGATAAATCACAGATAAATACCTTTTTACTTGACAAGGCCTATGTTGAGATGGTATATTTGCCGCTTAAAATTATTCAATGAAATTATCTCAATTCCAATTCGAACTCCCAAAAGCCCTTTTAGCACAACGACCTGCAGCCGATAGAGATGAATCCAGATTGATGGTACTTCATCGCAAAGAGGAAAAAATTGAACATCATTCTTTTAAAGATGTCATCAATTTTTTTGACGAAGGTGATGTGATGGTACTCAACAACACCAAAGTATTTCCGGCACGACTTTTTGGAAATAAAGAAAAAACAGGTGCGCGAATTGAAGTTTTTTTACTCAGAGAATTAAACCAGGAACAACGCCTTTGGGATGTTTTGGTGGACCCTGCACGTAAGATCAGAATTGGGAATAAACTCTATTTTGGAGAAGATGAAAGTTTAGTGGCTGAGGTCATTGACAATACGACCTCCAGAGGTAGAACTTTAAGGTTTTTATTTGATGGGAGCTATGCTGAATTCAGAACAAAGCTTAAGGAGTTGGGTCAAACCCCTCTACCAAAATACATCAAACGTGAAACGGATGATCAAGATAGAGAGCGCTATCAAACAATTTATGCCAAACACGAGGGAGCTGTTGCGGCACCCACTGCTGGATTACATTTCTCAAAACATCTACTCAAACGTCTTGAGATTAAAGGAATCGATTTGGCTGAATTGACCCTTCACGTAGGTTTAGGAACTTTTAGCCCGGTTGAGGTTGAGGATTTATCTAAACACAAGATGGATTCTGAAGAATTGATTATCGATGCTATTGCAGCTGCCAAAGTAAACAAGGCCATAGCTGAACGTCGCAAGATTTGTGCTGTTGGAACTACTGTGATGCGCGGCTTGGAGAGTTCTGTTTCTTCTGCAGGTCAACTCAATGAATACCAAGGTTGGACTCACAAATTTATTTTTCCTCCTTATGAATTTTCGATAGCAAATAGTATGATTACGAATTTTCATACACCAAAGTCCACGCTTTTAATGATGGTTTCTGCCTTTGCAGATCCTGACTTTATAAAAGAAGCTTACAAAATAGCCATCAAAGAGAAATACAATTTTTACTCTTACGGTGATGCCATGCTTATTATATAGAATGAAAACCCCTTAAGAGCGGTTTTTTTATTTGCAATCGATTGGAAAATACCAAAAAAGACATCCGGGCGCTAACCAAAGAAGAGTTAATTCAATTCTTTGAATTTCATCGCATGCCCTCGTTTAGAGGAAAGCAAGTTTATCAGTGGTTATGGCAAAAAGGAGTCCATGATTTTGATTCCATGACGAACCTGACTTTAGCGCATAGGGAATTATTAAAATCTCATTTTGATATCAACCACATTAAAATTGATGTCGAACAAAAAAGTAAAGACGGAACGGTAAAAAATGCGGTAAAACTCCACGATCAACTGGTAGTTGAATCTGTACTTATACCGACAGCAAGCAGGAGTACTGCTTGTGTTTCTTCTCAAGTTGGGTGTAGTTTGGATTGTAGGTTTTGTGCAACGGCTTCAATGAAACGGATGCGTAACCTCAATCCCGATGAAATTTACGACCAAGTAGTGACCATCAATCAACAGAGTTTAACCTATCACCAACGCCCATTGTCAAATATCGTATTTATGGGGATGGGAGAGCCTTTGATGAACTATAAAAACGTTCTGGCTTCTATTGATAAAATTACAGATCCTGAAGGTCTGGGAATGTCTCCAAAAAGAATTACGGTATCGACTTCAGGTATTCCAAAGATGATACGAAAAATGGCAGACGACGGCGTTAAATTTAAACTGGCCGTTTCATTACATAGTGCCCGTCAAGAAGTACGAGAACAAATCATGCCCTTTGCAATCAAATTTCCATTGGATGAGTTGTTGGAGTCTTTACAGCATTGGTATGCCTGCACTAAAAAGCGTATTACATTTGAATATGTTGTATGGGAAGGAGTAAATGATACCCGTGAAGATATACATGCCCTAGTGCAATTTTGTTTAAAGGTTCCCTCAAAGGTAAACCTGATTCAATACAACCCTATTGGGAATGACATGAAACAAGCCTCTACCCAAATAATAGATGCTTATATCAAAACACTGACAGATTCTAGAATTCAAGTCACTTATCGAAGATCTAGAGGAGAAGATATTGATGCAGCATGCGGTCAATTGGCAAATAAATAATTCCCAAATCCAAAGTTATATCTATGGAGTAAGTCTCCCTAGAATTGATATCTTTACCTGCCTATGAAAGTTGTTGAGCAAATCAAGAAACCTATTTATGAAGAAATGGATCTTTTTGAAGAAAAGTTCACTGAATCCATGTCCTCCAAAGTTGCCTTACTCAACAGAATTACACACTTTATTGTCAATAGAAAAGGGAAACAAATGCGACCTATGTTTGTTTTTTTGGTCGCTAAACTATTAGGAAAAGGCAAGGTTAACGAACGCACCTATAGGGGAGCATCTGTTATAGAGTTGATCCACACCGCTACTTTAGTCCACGATGATGTGGTTGACGACAGTAATAAGCGCAGAGGTTTCTTTTCAATCAATGCCTTGTGGAAAAATAAAATTGCAGTCTTAGTAGGGGACTACCTCCTTTCGAAAGGCTTGTTATTGTCTATAGAAAATGAAGATTTTGATTTGTTAAAGATCATTTCAGTTGCTGTTAGGGAAATGAGTCAGGGAGAGTTATTACAGATTGAGAAAGCTCGAGATTTAGATATTACAGAGGAAATTTATTACGAAATCATTAGACAAAAAACAGCGACATTGCTGGCAGCTTGTTGTGCGCTTGGAGCACAGTCAGTTGACGCCCCAAAAGAAGAAGTGGAAAACATGCATCGCTTTGGGGAATTGTTGGGTATGGCTTTTCAAATCAAGGATGATTTGTTTGATTATGGAGAGCGTAAAATCGGCAAGCCCATTGGGATTGATATCAAAGAGAAAAAAATGACCCTCCCTTTGATTTACACATTAAATACAGTTAGTCCAAAGGAAAAAAGAGCAATAATCAATACGGTTAAAAACCACAACAAAGACAAAAAAAAGGTAAATGATTTGATTGCTTTGGTCAAAGCAAAAGGCGGATTGGATTTTGCGATTCAAAAAATGGAAGAGTATAAAAGTCAGGCAAAACAGTTATTGTCTGATTTTCCAAAAAACGAATACCGAGATGCGCTTGAGCTGATGTTGAATTACGTAACGGAGCGAAAGATTTAAAAACCCTTTATTTAGGATAAATTTTCTCCAAGAATGTATAATTTTATACAAAACACCACTCTTTGATTTCAAGAACTACCATAGATCAAGTATATGAAACCGCTCGTGTAGAGGAGGTCATTGGAGATTTTGTGGCTTTAAAAAAGTCAGGATCTAATTATAAGGGTTTAAGCCCTTTCTCCCAAGAAAGAACCCCAAGTTTTATGGTATCACCTGTCAAACAAATTTGGAAAGATTTTAGTAGTGGCAAAGGCGGAAATGTAGTTGCATTTTTAATGGAACACGAGCACTTTTCTTATCCAGAAGCCATCCGTTTTTTGGCTAAACGTTACAATATTGAAATCGAAGAGACCGAACAAACTCAGGAAGAAAAAGAAAAGGCCAATGCCAAAGAAAGCCTTTATTTAGTTAACGAATATGCCAAAGAGGCGTTTGAAAAAGATTTATGGGAGTTTTCGGAGGGAATGGCTATCGGGCTTTCGTATTTTAGAGAAAGAGGTTTTACGGACGAAACCATACGTTTTTTTGGTTTGGGTTATGCCGCAGAAAAAAAAGATCACTTTTATCAGAAAGCCCTAAAGGCAGGGTATTCTGAAGAGTATTTGGTAGGTACAGGCCTTGTAATTAAAAATGAACATGGGGCGGTAGACCGTTTTAGAGGACGTGTAATTTTCCCCATACGAAGTATGGCTGGTAGGGTTCAAGGTTTTGGCGGTAGAATATTGTCAAATACTGCAAAAACAGCAAAATATCTAAACTCACCCGAAAGTGAGGTATATCACAAAAGTCAGGTTTTGTATGGCATATTTGAATCTAAAAAAGCAATAGCCAAGGAGGATATTTGTTTTTTAGTTGAAGGATATACGGATGTTATTCAGCTCTTTCAGAGCGGCATCGAAAATGTTGTTTCTTCGTCTGGAACTGCACTAACACCTGAACAAATCAGACTAATCAGAAGGCTGACCTCCAATATTGTCGTTTTGTTTGATGGTGATGCGGCTGGACTTCGAGCAGCGATTAGAGGAGTTGACCTCATCCTTGAGCAAGGTATGAATGTGAAAATCTGTAGTTTCCCCGAAGGAGAAGATCCGGATAGTTTCGCTAAGTCTCATACGGAAGAAGAGATTAAAAGTTATTTGAAAACGGAGGCCAAAGACTTTATCGAATTTAAAACGGACATCCTTTTAAAGGAAGCAGATAAAGATCCTGTAAAAAAAGCAGCTACTGTTAGGGAAATTGTACAAAGTATCTCTAAAATACCCGATGCCATTCAGCAAGAAATTTATATTAAACAGTGTGCTGAGGCGATGGAGGTTTCTGAACCTGTACTTTTTAACGCATTGGCGCAGGAACAGAATAAGAAGCAAAAACCAGTTCGTAAAATTGCTACTCCTACCGGAGAAAAAGAAACTCCATTTCAAAAAATGCCCCAACAAGAAGTTGCTTCAAACCCCTTGTTGTATCTCGAAAAGCAAATCATCAGTATTTTAATTCAATATGGCAATCACGAAGCCTCATTTGATGAATTAATAGTGAGTTCCGATGAGGAGGGTAATTTAGTTGAAGAATCTAAAACCATACAAACTAAGGTTTATGAAAAGGTCTTTTTGGATTTACAGCAGGATGAAGTAGAATTTATCCAGCCTGAATTTCGCTCCCTTTACGATCAGTTAATTCAGACCTATCAATTGGAAGGAGAGTTGAAAATTGACAAAGTGCTCCAACAGGAGGATCCAAATTTGGGGAAAATAATTTCAGACATCTTACTAGCAGATGAAGTTCACCAACTTCACGGATGGGAAAAGAAAAATATTTTTGTAAAAGAGCGAGAAAGTGTAGTAGGTCAATTAGTGAGTGAAACCATATTGACCTTTAGGAGGTATTTGATCGATGAAAAGATTCAAAGTCTTCTTCAGGAGTCTAAAGAAGGGGAGGAGATTGAGGAATCATCTGAGTTTTTAGAGGATGTCATGCAGTACCAAGGATTGAAAAAATTGCTCTCTAAAAAGCTTAATCGCGTACTTTAAATTAAATCAAAATTTCGTGCTTGCTGAAAGAGGTCTACTGGATTTTCCACTTCCAGCTTCCGCATTAATCTTGTTTTGTAAGTATTGACTGTTTTTTGATTGATCTTCAAGCTGGCTGATATTTCGATATTTCTCTTTCCCTCAATTAAGAGTTTAAGGACTTCTATTTCTCTAGGGGAAAGGGTTTCGTAAGCATTTCTGGGTTTAGATAAATCCACATTATTAGAGATTTTATGGGCGAAATTTGAGGTAATGTGATAGCCGTTTCCAACCACTTTTTCTATGGCCTCCAGCATTACTTTTCTGCTTACTTGTTTAGAGAGGTATCCAGCTGCTCCAGCCTTAAGGAGTGAGACACCGTAAATAGATTGCGGTAGGGAGGTATAGATGATGATTGCTGTTTCTGGGAGTTTTGACTTGACCCATTTGATAACTTGAACTGCACTGTCTCCTTCCAGTTCCATTTCTAAAATAAGGGCGTCAATCTTATTGGTCTCTAAAAAATGGAATAAATCGTTAGCTTGTGAAAATGTTCCGACTACCTGAATGTGTTCTGTTTTTCTAAAAAAGGATTTAAACCCCTTATGAACTACAGGATGAGGATCTAAAAGTGCAACTCTAATCATAAGATGTAAGATTTGGATAACAACATCTTTAACAAGATAGTTATTTTTTAACTAATTTCTGTTGGGATTTCACAAACCGGTATGGGTTGCATTTTGTGTTGATTTTGATTGAAATGTTTTTTAAAAATCTGAAAGACTTCTTTTTGTCGCGGGTTGAATTGATTGTGAGGTGTATTGTTTTCATGAGCCTCCATTGCCCATTCTAATTCAGGGTATGTGGCCCCGAGTTGATCTTCATCGGTTCGGTCATCACCCCAAAGACCGTCAGTTGGGGCAGCATTTTGAATGACATCGATGATGTTCAAATGATTGGCGAGTTTGAAAACCTGTGTTTTGGTAAGATCAGCAATTGGGCTTAAATCAACGCCTCCATCGCCGTACTTAGTGTAAAACCCTACACCAAAATCTTCCACTTTATTGCCAGTTCCAGCAACTAAATAACCTTCCAAAGCTGCGAAATAGTAGAGACTTGTCATTCTAAGTCTTGCCCGAGTATTTGCTAAACTCAATTCATGGGCTTTAGGATCTTGAGGATCAGGGAGAAGCCCGCAAAAAGATTCAAATACACTATCCAAGGTCAGTCGAATTGAGCGCACATTTGAAAAATTCTGTTTTAACCAGTCGATGTGTTCGGATGAGCGTTTCAGTTGATCTTCACCCTGTTTGATCGGCATCTCAAGGCAGAGGACCGCTTTTCCTGTCATGGCACAGAGCGTTGAAGTGAGCGCAGAATCTATACCTCCAGAAATCCCAACTACAAATCCCTTCATATTTGATTTTTCTACATAGTCGGTAAGCCATTGGTAGATGTATTCTGCTACTTTTTCTGGTGATTCCATTCTCAAGTCGTTTTAAGCTAGTAAATTTGTATAAAATTAAAGTATTTAAAAGGATTGAAGAAAGCCAAATGAAAAGACTCCCTTTATTTTTTTATTATTTTCAAAAAAGTCTGCTTTTTGTTGCTGTTTTTTTCTTTTATAGCGGCTGTCAGAATGGAGTTGAAAATGAAGCCGAAATAGCATCTCTACCCATATCCATCTCATTTGATCGTTTTGATTTGCAATTTTACAATCAGGAGCCTGAAGTGATTCCTGGCTTAAAAAAAAAATACCCCTATTTGTTCCCAAAGCAATTTTCAGACAGTGTGTGGATAGCTAGGCAAAAGGACAGTCTTCAATTGCTACTTAAAAATGCAGTGCAAGAAGTTTTTGAGGACATTACACCTCTGGAGGATGAGTTGACCCATCTTTTCAAACATATTAATTATCACTTTCCTCAAACTAAAATCCCTCAAGTAGTTACTCTGACAAATAATGTGGATTACCAGATTAAGACTGTGTATTCAGACAGCTTGGTCTTGCTATCCTTGGACACCTTTTTAGGTGCTGATCACGAATTGTACGAGGGGATTCCCAGTTATATCAGAAAAGAGTTAGATCAAAAATTTATAGCAAGTCAGCTCGTAGAAAAATTTGGGGCATACGTAATCCCTCCTGTCGAAGACCGAACTTTTTTGGCTCAAATGCTCTATGAGGGTAAAAAAATGTATTTGCAGGATTTACTGTTGCCGCATGAACTGGAGACTACAAAAGCCGCCTATACAGAAGAAGAGTTGAACTGGGTAAAAGAGAATGAACTCTACATCTGGCAGTACTTTGTTGAGCGTCAAGTTTTGTATAAAACTGATCCTGAATGGGTGCAGCGCTTTTTAGAACCGGCACCTTTTTCAAAATTTTATTTGCAGCTGGACAACGAATCGCCGGGTAGGGTTGGAAGGTGGATTGGATGGCAGATTGTCCGCAGTTTTGTAAGACAAAACCCTGAAATCAATACAGAGGAACTTCTCAGAATGCCTACCCAAAAATTATTTAATTTATCAAAATACAAACCTAAACGCTAATGGCTATTGTAAAAAACACACAGATCACCATAGATGTAAATCTCGATGAAAACAACATCCCAGAACAAATGCAGTGGACAGCTCCAGATGGAGGAGTATCAGAAATGGACACCAAGGCCATGCTGTTGTCTTTTTGGGATGCAGAACAGCAAGAGACACTTAAAATGGATTTGTGGGTTAAAGACATGCCGATGGATCAGATGCAACTCTTTTTTCATCAGACATTAATGTCTTTGAGCGACACTTATTTTCGAGCAACTCAAGATGAGAAAATGACAGCCACTATGAGAGATTTCTGTGATTTTTTTGCAGAGAAATTAGAGCTTAAAAAGGGTTAACCCAGTCGAATCCCTTTCAACTCTTTATTTAGAGCATCAATATACTTTAAAACCTCTTCAACTCCTGATCTATGCAAGGAGGAGGTAATAAATTTTGGGGGTAATTCTTCCCAGCTTTCCAGGAGCTTTTTGCAATATTGATCAACATTTTTTTCAATAGCCTTGGGCTTGAGTTTGTCAGCCTTTGTAAAAATTATTGAAAAGGGAATGGAATTTTCTCCAAGCCATTGCATGAAGTTTAAGTCTATGGGTTGAGGTTCATGACGGATATCAATAAGTAAAAAAGCTGTGACTAGTTGTTTGCGTTCCTTAAAATAATTGGTGATGAATTTTTGAAAAACCTTTTTTTGAGATTTGGAGACTCTAGCATAACCAAAACCGGGTAGGTCAACAAGATGCCAATTTTCGTTAATTAAAAAATGATTGATTAGTTGGGTTTTGCCCGGACGAGAAGAAGTTTTAGCTAATTTTTTTTTGTTGCACAAGGCATTGATTAGGGAGGACTTACCAACATTTGAACGGCCGATAAAGGCGTACTCAGGGAGTTTGCTCTGGGGGCATTTGGCAACTTCTGTGTTGCTTATAACAAAACTTGAAGATTTGACTAACATGGTGTTCTAGAACTTTCTAAGATCAAACCACTTTTCAAGAATTTGATTGAATTGATCGGGGTGTTCCATCATAGGCGCATGCCCACAACACTTTATCCAGTACAAGTTGGAATCAGGAAGTAGTTCGTCAAATTCTTCGGCAACATTAGGAGGCGTCACGGAATCATCAGCACCCCAAATGATGGCCGTTGGGGTCCCCATATTTGGCAATTCCTTGGACATATTATGCCGAATGGCACTTTTTGCAAGCGCTAAGGTTCGAACTAATTTATTTCTGTCATTAACAGATTCGTAAACTTCGTCTACAATTTCTTTGGTTGCAATTTTTGGATCGTAAAATACATCTTGACTTTTCTTTTTAATGTATTCGTAATCACCTCTCTTAGGGTAACCATCACCCATATTGTTCTCGTAAAGACCAGAGCTTCCAGTCAGTACAAGGCCTTTGACAAAATCAGGATGATTTTTGGTATAAAGTAAGCCTACATGACCACCCAAAGAGTTTCCCAGTAAAATCACATCTTTTAATTCCTTATGCAAAATAAAGTCATGCAAAAACTCAGAAAGTGACTTGACAGAAGTGTTTAAAACAGGGAGAGTATAAACGGGTAATTCAGGGATGATCACTCGGTATCCCTTAGGGGGAAAGTAATCTAGAACGCCCTCAAAGTTGCTCAAACCTCCCATTAGGCCGTGTAATATTATAATCGGCTGTCCTTCTCCAGCTTCGATATATCGAAATTCTGCTTCTTGAACAATTTGATTCATCATACCTACCTAAAATTAGTGAACAAAGATAGGCATTTCACATGAAGCACCCTTGTTTTTATTTCTTGCCCACTTTAAGAAGCTAAAAGTGGGGAGGTAAAACTTATTAACAATGTGGTAAATTGTGGTAAAAAGTGGTAAATATCAGTTATATTTGATATCAAATCTCAATAGAAGTGCAACACCTAGTCGGGACATACGAATGTAAGGCAGATACCAAAGGGCGTATCATGATGCCTGTTGCGATAAAGAAGCAATTGGCAGCTGCGATGGCTGAGGGCTTTGTGTTAAAGCGTGCTGTTTTCAATACTTGTCTAGAGCTCTACCCCTTGAAAGAGTGGGAGCAATTGATGGAGAAAGTCAATGCGTTGAATCGATTCAATAAGAAGAATAATGATTTTATTCGTCGTTTTACTGCAGGAGTAAAAACCATTGAGATGGATGCATCGGGACGTCTTTTGATACCAAAAGATTTAGTCAACTATGCCCGTATTAGTAAAGAAGTGGTGGTTTCTTCAACCGTGAACATTCTTGAAATTTGGGATAAATCGCTTTACGAAAGTGCGATAGACGAGGCAGCTCTAGATTTTGGAGCCTTGGCCGAAGAAGTTATGGGAGATAAAAATGACGACACAATATCATAAACCGGTTTTGCTCCAATCTAGTTTGGAGGGGCTAAATATAAAGCCCGACGGGGTTTATGTGGATGTTACTTTTGGCGGTGGAGGTCATTCCAGAGCACTTTTAGATCGGCTTGATGAAAACGGACGTTTGTTTGGGTTTGATCAAGATCCAGATGCTTTAAAAAATAAAATTGAAGATTCTCGCTTTGCCTTTATCGCTGCAAATTTTAGTCACCTTTCACAATATTTAAAGTTTTATAAAATAAATGGTGTAGATGGAATTCTGGCCGACTTTGGAGTTTCTTCTCATCAATTTGATACTAGTGAAAGAGGGTTTTCTATCCGCACCGAAGGCCGATTGGATATGCGAATGAATCAAACTCAAGAGCTTGACGCATATACATTGATAAACGAATACGATGAAGCTGCCCTTAGCGATGTCTTCTTTAATTATGGCGAGTTGCGAAATACCAAAATTTTGGCGAAAAATATCGTTCTTGCCCGCTCTGAAAAGCCAATAGTCACAACTCAGGATTTAATCACAGTTGTCAGGCCACTGGTTCCAGAACGTATTGAAAATAAAATTTTGGCACAGCTTTTTCAGGCAATTCGCATAGAGGTTAACAATGAATTGGAGGTGCTTCAAACCTTTTTACTTCAAGCTGTTGATGCCTTAAATCCAGGAGGAAGGTTGGTATGTATTTCGTATCACTCATTAGAAGACCGTTTGGTCAAGCGTTTTTTTCAATCGGGAAATTTTAATGGTGAGTTAAAAAAGGATTTCTACGGCAATCCATTAGTCCAGCTCGAGCGTATAGGTAAGCTTATTGTTCCCACAGAGCAAGAGATTAAGGAAAATGGACGTGCTAGAAGCGCAAAACTGAGAATAGCAGAGAAGAAATGAAAAAATTACTGTCCATACTCAATATTGAATTTTTGATTCGCAATGATGCATTAAAGAATTGGCGGATGATTTTGTTTTTATCGTTTTTGGCTCTGATTATGATAGCAAGTGGACACAGTGCTGATCGTAAAATTTTTAAAATCGCAGCATTAAATACTGAAATCAAAGCACTTAAAAGTGATTTTATCGAGGCGAAAAAGCAACTACTTGTCTTAAAGAAAGAAACTAATATCACTCGACTATTGGCAGAAAAAGGTGTAGGTCCAGCAAAAACTCCTCCCATAAAAATTATTCTTATCGATGAGTGATTCCAACACACATATAGGTTTTTATAAATCAAGGTTTTATCTCTTGGTTAGCTGTTTGGTCATTTTTGGATTTGTCTTGATAGGTAAACTGGTTTACCTTCAATTTTACACCAATACAGAAGGACTCGGAATTGCCCCAGAAGCACTTGTAAAAAATGTTGTTTTAGAACCGAGTAGAGGAGATATTTATGCAGCAGATGGCAATATATTGGCTACCTCTGTTGCACGTTATGCTTTACATTGGGACGCTGTAACAGCATCTAATAAGCTTTTTCAAGAGCATAAAGCTGCATTGGCAGATTCTATCTCAGCTCTTACAGATATTCCAGCTGTTACAATATTAAATCAATTGGAAATAGCCAGAAAGAAAAAAAGCCGCTATTGGTTGGTGGCAAAAGATGTTTCCTATTCCACGTATAAGCGATACAAGACTTTTCCAATATTTAACAGGAGTACGTATAAAGGAGGGTTGATTGTTGAGCAAGAAATCAAAAGAGAACACCCTCTGGGTAAAATTGCAGAGCGAACCATCGGCTACGAGAAGTTGGATAAGGACGGCACTTATTTTAGAGTGGGCTTAGAAGGTGCATTCTCTCAATATTTACGTGGGGATTCGGGCTTGAGATTAAAGCAAAAAATTGCGAATGGGCAGTGGAAGCCCATTAGTGACTCCAATGAAAAAGAGCCTACACAGGGCTATGACTTGAGAACCACTTTGGATGTTAATATTCAGGATATTGCTCACAATGCTCTTTTGGGACAATTAGAAGCTTACGAAGCGGATCACGGAACTGTTGTAGTTATGGAGGTAGGTACAGGAGCTATAAAAGCCATAGCAAATTTGGGGCGTACCGAGGAGGGAAAATACTTTGAAAAACTGAATTACGCTGTAGGTGAGGCTCATGAACCGGGTTCTACCTTTAAACTGATGGGGATGATAGCTGCTTTAGAAGACAAGGTAATTGATGAAAATACCTTGATCGATACTGGGAATGGTGAATTGACTTTTTACGGAAAATACAAAGTAAAAGATTCTAAGCGTGGAGGATATGGAACCATTACCGCTGCCAAGGCATTTGAAGTTTCTTCCAATGTTGGTTTAGTAAAAATTGTACATGATAATTACAAAGAAAACCCTAAAAAGTTTGTGGATCGAATATACAATATGGGTCTTAATAAAAATTTAGCACTGCCTATCAGAGGTGAGGGTGACCCTAAAATACCCTACCCTACCGATACGGATTGGGATGGATTGGATCTGCCCTGGATGGCCTATGGTTATGGAGTTAGCTTGACACCTTTGCAAACGCTTACTTTTTACAATGCTATTGCAAATCAAGGTGAGATGGTTCAGCCGCGTTTTTTGACTGAGATTGGAAATTTAGGGAACACTCCCTTTAAGGTGTTTTCGAAACAGGTGTTAAATCCCTCTATATGTTCTGAAGAGACTTTGAAAAAAGTTCAAAGCATGATGTTTAATGTGGTAGATAAAAAGTGGGGCACAGGTCATCGAATTAAGGATTCTCTTCTTACCATGGCGGGAAAAACAGGAACCTGTCAGGTGGACTATACCACGGATAGTGTTCAATATGTTTCCAGCTTTGTAGGCTATTTTCCTGCTGAAAAGCCACAATATTCTTGTATAGTGGTCATTCACCGTCCTGATAAATCAAAAGGCTATTACGGGGCAACTGTAGCGGCTCCAGTTTTTAAAACCATAGCTAAAAAAATATTCAACGACATTCCCAAACAAATCCCGCTAGAAGCATCAAGCCTAATGGACTTGATTGAAAACACCAGATCTCAAGGCGATTTAAGTGTCCCAAACCTGACTGGACTTTCAGAGCAGGAGGCAATTAAAAAATCCCAAGAGTTGGGTTTAAAGGTGCTTATAAATGGAAAAGGAACCGTTATTGAACAACTACCTGAAGCAGGAGCCAAAATCAGCAATCATCAGCAAGTAATTCTAAAACTCTCGTGAAAAAATTACAAGACATATTGTACGGTGTGGCGATAGAGAGTATTGTGGGGAGTACTGCTATCGAAGTTGAATCCATTGAGTTTGACAGTAGAAAAGTAAAAAAAGAGGCTCTTTTTATTGCTCAAAAAGGAGTGGTTACTGACGGACATGAATTTATTTCAAGTGCCCTCAGCAACGGTGCTGTGGCGATTATTTGCGAACAATTACCAGAGGAATGTAAAAAAGGGATTGTTTATGTTGTAGTTGAGAACGCTTCGAAAGCACTAGGACAAGTGGCAGCAAATTATTACGACAACCCCTCCCAAAAACTGTCCTTAGTAGGAGTGACTGGAACCAACGGAAAAACAACCATAGCCTCCTTACTCTTCGAACTCTTTACTGCATTGGGTTATCCTTGCGGATTGATTTCTACGGTAAAAATTTCATACCAAACTAAAACTTGGGATAATTCGCATACCACACCAGATGCGCTCTCCCTTAATCGTCATTTGTCTAAAATGGTTTTGGCAGGAATTTCACATTGTTTTATGGAAGTTTCCTCTCATGGTATCGCACAACATAGAACAGCAGGGCTCTATTTTACTGGAGGAGTTTTTACCAACTTGACTCATGATCACTTAGATTACCATGGAGATTTTAAAACCTATAGAGACATCAAAAAATTATTTTTTGATCAGTTGCCAAAAACAGCTTTTGCCCTGACCAATCTCGATGATAAAAATGGGGCTTTTATGCTCCAAAATTCAAAAGCCAAAACATACTCTTATGCTTTAAAGCAGCATGCAGATTATAAAGCTCAAATACTTGAATGTGAATTTTCTGGTATGTTAGTAAAAGTACAGGGGCAGGAGGTTTGGACTAATTTAGTTGGAGAATTCAATACCCAAAATTTATTAGCAGTTTATGCTGTAGCTGAACTTTTAGGTGAATCCTCTATGGATATACTCAAAGAATTGAGTTTGTTAAAACCCATACGCGGGCGGTTTGAAACTTTTCAATCAGATGAAAGCATCACGGTTGTCATTGACTATGCCCATTCACCAGATGCTCTTGAAAACGTTTTGGAAACCATCAACAAGATTCGGACAAAAAATGAAACCTTAATAACGATAGTGGGTTGTGGCGGAAATCGAGATCGCGAAAAGCGACCTATGATTGGAAAAAAAGCAGCTGCATTAAGCGATAAAGTGATTTTTACATCAGACAATCCTCGAGATGAGGATCCTGCCCTTATCATTTCAGAGATCATGGAAGGAGTTGCTCCAGAAGATTTTAAAAAAGTCTTAAAAGTAACTCAAAGAGAAGAAGCTATTGCTGTAGCTGGAAACCTTGCAAATCAAGGGGATGTTGTGCTCATCGCGGGTAAAGGACACGAAACCTATCAAGAAATTGAAGGGAAGAAGATTCCTTTTAACGACTTGGAAATTGCTCAGAAAATATTTTTAAACACCAAAGCCTAATGCTCTACTATTTATTTGAATTTTTAGAACAACAGTATGAATCTCCAGGGGCTAGTGTATTCCAATACATTTCATTTAGGGCAGCTATAGCAGTAATTTTTTCTCTCGGTTTTTCGCTTATAACGGGTAGACGCCTTATTGCCTATTTAAAAAGCAAGCAGATTGGTGAATCAGTTCGAGATTTGGGCTTGAAAGGTCAAAAAGAAAAGGAAGGGACTCCAACCATGGGAGGTATCATCATCATTTTGAGTACACTCATTCCAGTCCTGCTTTTAGCACGTCTTGACAACATCTACATTTTACTACTAGTCTTTAGCATGCTGTGGATGGGACTGGTAGGCTGGTTGGATGATTATATTAAAATATTTAAAAAGGATAAGGACGGATTAAAAGGAAAGTTTAAGGTACTAGGTCAATTGTTTTTAGGAGCTCTGGTAGGAGCAACACTCTTTTTTCATCCAGATGTAACTGTTAGAACCGAAGTCCAACCCATTGCTCAAACTGTTGAAGTGGACCCTAGTTCAAATCCAAAAGCTGAAAATATCAAAGCAACTTTGACAACTATCCCTCTTGTAAAAAATAATGAGTTTGATTATCACTGGTTAATCGGCTGGATGGGAATCCCTAAAGGTAGTTATACTTGGTTAATCTTTATACCCATAGTCATCTTTATCATCACCGCGGTTTCCAATGGAGCTAATTTAACGGACGGGATCGACGGATTAGCAGCGGGAACTTCAGCAATTATAGTATTTGCCTTAGGAGTATTTGCTTGGGTTTCTGGTAATGTAAACTTTGCTTCTTATCTCAACATCATGTACATCCCTAATGTGGGAGAATTGGCTGTATTTATTGCTGCTTTTTTAGGGGGGCTAATTGGTTTTTTATGGTACAATACTTATCCAGCTACCGTATTTATGGGAGACACGGGGAGTTTATCCATAGGAGCCGTTATATCAGTCATTGCCGTCATTGTGAGAAAAGAGTTGTTGATTCCACTTTTATGCGGTGTCTTTTTTATTGAAACACTATCCGTGATTTTACAGGTTAGTTATTTTAAATACACACGTTCAAAGACAGGGGTAGGCCAACGGATTTTTAAAATGGCACCCCTACACCATCACTTTCAAAAGTCGGGTTTTCATGAGAGTAAGATTGTAGCTCGTTTTTGGATTTTTGGAATTATACTCGCTGTTCTCAGTATCGTAACTCTAAAGCTTAGATAATGAAAGAAAAGCTGATTGTTTTAGGGGCAGGAGAAAGTGGGATAGGTGCTGCAATATTGGGGAAGCAAAAGGGGTATGAAGTGTTTTTATCTGATGCAAATGAAATACCCGTTTCACTTCAAAATATATTAAACGATAAAGGAATTTTATGGGAATCTGGACAGCATTCTCTCTCTTCTATGGAAGGTGCTTCTATCGCCGTAAAGAGTCCAGGTATTCCAGGAAATATACCTTTGCTTAACGGACTAAGAGCAAAGGGAACTCGTATAATTTCAGAGATCGAATTTGCAGCTCAATCTACATCGGCTACCCTCATCGGGATTACGGGTACCAATGGGAAGACAACCACGACCATGATGACCTACGAAATTCTTAAAAATGCTGGATTAAACGTTGGATTAGCTGGCAATATCGGTTCGAGCTTTGCCAAACAAGTTGCAGAGGAAGATTATGAGTTTTATGTATTGGAAATCAGTAGTTTTCAGTTAGATGATATCGATCAGTTTGCACCTCATATAGCCCTTATTACCAACATCACACCCGACCATTTAGACCATTACGATTACAGTTTTGAGGCTTATATCCAAGCCAAGCTAAAAATCACTAAAAATCAATCATCAAAAAACTTTTTCCTATTCAATGCCGATGACGAGATTCTTGTTAGCGCATTAAAAGATCACAAGACAAATGCACAAACAGTTTCTTTTGGAAGTAATCCAACTGAAACAACCGGGTCTTATCTAAAAGACAATCAACTTATTTTAAAAAATCAAAAAAAAACCACTATGATACAGTCAGTAGAATTTCCATTTTCAGGCAGGCATAATTTACTCAACGCTATGGCAGCAGCGACAATTGGAAATCTGTTGTCCATCAACAAAGAATCGATTCGGGAGAGTTTGACCCACTTTAAGGGAGCTCCCCATCGTATGGAAAACGTAGTGACCATTCAAAGAGTTCAATACATCAATGATTCAAAGGCAACCAATATCAATGCAACCTATTTTGCTGTAGAAAGTATACAAACTCCTTTGATTTGGATAGTAGGTGGGGTTGACAAAGGAAATGATTATGAGATCCTCTTACCCTTGATCAGAAAAAAGGCAAAAGCCATCATCTGTTTGGGTGTAGACAACTCCAAATTGAGAGACGCGTTTGAAGGGACAAGTGAGGTTTTTATAGAGACAGAATCCATGACTGAAGCCGTAAAAATTGCACACAAATTGGCTGAGCCTAAGGACACAGTTCTTTTATCACCAGCATGTGCCAGCTTTGATTTATTTAAGAATTACGAAGATCGAGGAGATCAATTTAAGGCTGCAGTTAGAAATTTATAGACCATGTTTCAATTATTAAAAGGAGATAAAGTTTTATGGGGCATCTTAGCCCTTTTGGCTATATTTTCCTTTTTGCCAGTTTTTAGTGCCAGTTCTAATCTGGTTTACGTAGTGGGAAAAGGAACTCCTTGGGGTTATTTGATAAAGCATTTTGTGATTTTAGTAATTGGATTTGTTTTGATGTATTCGGTGCATAAAATTCCCTTTCATTATTTTAAAGGGATATCCTTATTAATGTTGCCAGTTGTCATCATTTTACTGATCTATACAGCGAGTCAGGGAACAGTAATTGATGGAGCCAATGCCAGCCGTTGGGTTAAAATTCCCTTTATTGGATTGAGTTTTCAAACATCTACATTAGCAGCAGTGGTGATTATGGTGTTTACAGCAAACCATCTCTCCAAACCCAATTTGAGGGAAATTAAGTTTTCAAGGTCTTTACTTCAGTTATGGCTGCCCGTACTCACCGTGGTGTTGCTTATTTTTCCATCCAATTTATCTACCGCAGCACTTTTGTTTTCCATGGTTTTAATACTGGCTTTTGTGGCTCACTATCCACTGAAATACCTGCTTACGATCTGTGGGATGGGAGTGGCTTTTGTACTGCTGTTTTTTTTGCTTGTAAAGGCATTCCCCGGTCAATTTCCCAATCGGATTGATACCTGGATGAGTAGGATAGAGAATTTCAGTAGCGGTCAAAGTGATGATGGAAATTATCAGGTGGCTAGAGCTAAAACGGCAATTGTCAGCGGAAAAATATTTGGTCTTGGAGCTGGAAAAAGTCGAATGAAAAATTTCTTACCACAGAGTTCGTCTGATTTTATCTATGCAATTATAGTTGAAGAATTTGGCCTATTGGGAGGTATTGGATTGATACTACTCTACCTCTTATTGCTTTTTAGGATAGTGGTAATTGCTCACAATACGCTCAATTTATTTGGTAAGCTAACGGTTGTTGGCTTGGGAATCCCAATTATTTTCCAAGCCTTTATCAATATAGGTGTGGCACTTCAGGTGCTGCCTGTTACTGGGCAAAACCTTCCCATGATTAGTAGCGGAGGAACGTCCGCTTGGATGACTTGTATCGCCATGGGGATCATCCTGAGTGTTAGTGCTAAAAGAGCAGAAGCCCAAGAAGTTGAACAAGAAATAGAAACAAATACTAACCCTATAAGCATACTGAGTGAAACCCATTATTAGACTTATTGTTTCTGGAGGGGGTACAGGAGGACATATTTATCCAGCCTTGGCTATTGCGATGCAATTCCAAAGGCAAGTTAAAGATGTGGATCTACTCTTTGTAGGAGCTAAGGGTAAAATGGAAATGGAAAAAGTACCCAAGGCTGGGTTTCCAATAAAAGGAATTTGGATAAGCGGCTTCCAGCGGTCTTTATCATTGCAGAATATGCTTTTCCCTCTAAAACTAGTGGTAAGTTTGATTCAGGCCTATAGGATTATCAAACAATTCAAACCTAATCTTGTTGTCGGCACAGGCGGTTTTGCAAGTGGTCCCACCTTGAAAATTGCCCAATGGTTAAATATCCCTACGGTGATTCAGGAACAAAATTCATACCCTGGAATGACCAATAAATTACTTAGTAAAAAGGTCGATTCGATTTGCGTTGCCTTTGAGGGTATGGAGCGCTATTTTCCTCCAAAAAAAATTAGTATAACAGGAAACCCAATACGATCAACAATTTGGGAAACCACAGATTCGGAAAAGGCCAAGGCGTTTTTTGGTTTGCATCCTAAAAAACAAACTTTAGCAATCATCGGGGGGAGTCTTGGTGCGAGACGCGTAAATGAATTGATTGCCAGTCAGCTTGAATTATTTCAAAGTCTTGGTTTGCAAGTGTTGTGGCAATGTGGAGAGTTTTATTACAATCAGTATAAAGACCTTGCCCAAGAGGGGGTAGTCATTCATCCCTTTGTGTATGAGATGCAACAATTTTATGCTGCCGCAGATTTTATTATTTCAAGGGCAGGAGCGGGAAGTCTTTCAGAGTTGAGCTGTGTAGCCAAGCCTTTACTGTTAATTCCGTCACCAAATGTTACAGCCAATCATCAATTTCACAACTCTCATGCATTAGAGAAAAAAGGAGCAGCTTTTGTAATTGAGGAAAAAAATCTCAATGCAGATTTTGAAACTGTTTTTAAAAAATTAGTAACTGATCTTGACGTCCAAGAAGGAATGAAAAAGGAACTGAAAGCATTTGCAAAACCAAATGCTGCAAAGTCAATTGTTAATGAAATGATCGCACTTTTATGAGCCATCGAGTAATGACATATTATTTTATTGGTATAGGAGGCGTGGGCATGTCGGCTTTAGCTCGTTTGTGTGTCCTTCAGAGACATAAAGTCTTCGGATATGATAGAGTCCATTCAACCGTTACAAACGAATTGGAAAAGGAGGGGATTGCCATAATTTATGACGAAAGCTTGGAGGTCCTTCCCGAAGAAGTACTCAACAAGCGCACTCAAATCATTTATACTGCTGCCATACCTCCTAAACACAAACAGTTAGACTATTTTATTACAAATGGGTTTAAAGTAAAAAAAAGAGCGTTGTTTATGGCGGAATTATGTGCTGAGAAAACAACACTAGCGGTAGCTGGAACCCATGGCAAAACAACTACAGCTGCATTTTTAACCCATATATTTTCTGAAACGAATCAAGCATTTACTTCAATAATGGGTGGTTTTTTTCAAAATAATCCTTCTAATTTAATACGAACGGGAGAAGAGTTTATGTTGGTTGAAGCAGATGAATACGACCGCTCTTTTTTACATCTTCACCCTAGTGTTGGAGCCATCACCTCAATAGATTCAGATCACCTGGATATTTACCAAACCAAGGATGCTTTCAAGGAGGCTTTTGCTCGCTTTTCTTCACAAGTAGTTCAGCAATTGGTAGTCGCTTTTGGCTTACCTTTTAAAGGACTGACCTATGGAGTTAATGTTGATGCCGATTATCGGGTCTATAATTTAAGGCTGCTGGCTGACGGTTATGAATTTGACTTGTCAACGCCTTCAGAAAATTTTAGCAAGCTCAAATTAAATCAATTAGGCGAACATAATTTATCCAATATGCTGTGCGCATTGGCAATGGCGGATCAAGTAAACGTTTCAATGCCAAAAGCGGTGGAATCATTAGCCTCTTTCCCCGGTGTTTATAGACGAATGAATTTGTTTAGATGGAACGACAAGTGGCTAATAGACGATTATGCACATCATCCAACTGAAATTAAAAGTGTTTTAGACACATTGAATAATTTTTATCCTCAGGACCGTAAGGGTGTAATTTTTCAGCCGCATTTATTTTCAAGAACTCAGGATTTTTATCGAGAGTTTTTGGCTGTGCTAGCACAATTTGATGAGGTTGTCTTGTTGGATATTTATCCTGCACGGGAGTTGTCAATAGAGGGTGTTACTTCTGAGAGATTGATTGAAGACCTCAATCACGGCAATAAAAAATTAATTAAAAAAGATGAGATCGCCGAGACGATTCACGCTAGCCGAGCAGCAGTTTTTGCGCTCTTGGGAGCTGGAGATATTGGAGAACAAATTCAATTATTAAAATCGAAAAAGCAAGTACAATGAAAGCTTATAAATCATCAATCTTTTTGACAGTAATGTTTCTTCTTTTAGGAGGAGTTTTTTGGTTTTCACATCATAAAAATAGCACAAGAGAGGTGAGTAATATTAAAATTTCATTCACCCATCCAACCTTGCTTTTAGACAGCTTATTGGTTAATAAATTGTTAACACAAAACTTAGACGCCCAGTCAAAACTGCTCAAAGAAAGTTTAGATTTGAATATGCTCGAAACCCAGTTGAAACGTACACCAGAGGTCCAAAACATAGAAGTATTCAAACTTCCTCGGGGAGGACTAGCTGTTGAATTGACCGAGCGAAAACCATTGTTTGAAGTAACTTCTGGCAAACGTTATTTTGGAGATGCTGAGGGTGTGCTTTTTGCCTATCAATCGATTGATACTTTAAGTTTACCAATCTTTAAAATGGACAGTACTTCAACCTCCATAGCTCCAGCCGCGGATTTGATCGCCAAGCTCAAAACGGATCCTTTATTGGAGATGGAGTTAAAACAGATTTCGTTGAGTAATAATCAGTACACTTTGGAGTTAAAATCTTTTCCCTTCGAGGTTGTTTTGGGAGATTCAACTCAGCTTAGAAAAAAACTTGAAAAACTAAAAATATTTTGTGCTTTTCAAACCAGTCAAGACAGTTTGAAGGGCTATGATAAAATTAATTTAAGCTATGAAAATCAAGTCGTAGCTACAACACTTTAAATTATGGAAAATTCAAACATTTCAGTAGGACTTGACATCGGAACGACAAAAATTGTTGCTTTGGTTGGCAAAAAAAATGAATTCAATAAAGTTGAAATTTTAGGAGTTGGAAAATCTAAAAGTCTTGGGGTTCACCGTGGTGTGGTAAACAATATTACCCAAACCATCCAATCTATTCAGCAAGCAGTAGAGGACGCCAAACTGAATTCTGGTCATGACATTTCGGATGTGGTAGTTGGTATAGCTGGACAGCACATTCGCAGTATACAGCACAGTGATTACATCACACGCGAGCACCCTGAGGAAGTGATTAATGAAGACGATATACAAGAATTGATTCAACAGGTGTACAAACTTGTCATGTTGCCGGGGGAAGAAATAATTCATGTACTTCCACAAGAGTACAAAGTCGATGGTCAGCCTGAAATAAAAGAACCTGTCGGGATGCACGGTGGTCGTTTGGAAGCCAATTTCCATGTCGTCGTAGGTCAGGTATCCTCCATAAAAAATATTGGACGATGCATCAAAAGCGCCGGCCTCAATATGGCAAATATTACACTAGAGCCTTTGGCTTCCTCCGAGGCTGTTTTGAGTTTTGAGGAGAAAGAAGCTGGGGTTGCACTTATTGATATCGGTGGCGGAACAACAGATTTAGCAATCTTTAAAGACGGTATCATTAGGCATACGGCTGTAATTCCTTTTGGAGGGAATGTGATTACTGAGGACATTAAAGAAGGCTGTTCAATCATAGAAAAGCAAGCAGAACTGCTAAAAATCAAATTTGGATCGGCTTGGCCAGGGGAAAACAGAGAAACTGAAATCGTTTCTATACCCGGTCTTAGAGGAAGAGACCCCAAGGAAATTTCCTTAAAAACACTTTCTAAAATCATCAACGCTCGCGTGGTAGAAATCATTGAGCAGGTCTATTTGGAAATCAAAAATTACGGTCATTACGAACAAAAGAAAAAATTAATTGCAGGTATCGTTTTGACTGGTGGTGGTAGCCAACTCAAACATTTAAAGCAATTGGTAGAATACATCACAGGAATGGATACACGTGTAGGTTATCCGAGCGAGCACCTAGCTGGTGATACCCAAGAGGCAGTTTCAAGTCCGCTCTTTGCCACTTCAGTTGGACTCTTGATGAGCGCCCTTGAAGGCGATACGATAGTGGTAGAATCGTCAGAAACCATAGAAAGTGAAGAACTAACAGAAGAAAATGAGCAGCCGGCTGAGGTTGCTATAAAGCGCAAATCAATTTTTGATCGCTTTGGAGAAAAATTAAAAGAATTTTTAGATAATGCATAATTAGTATTCGATATGGATCAGGAAGAAAATAAAGGAATCAGCTTTGATTTGCCAAAAAATCGCAGTAATGTCATCAAGGTCATGGGTGTTGGTGGCGGCGGAAGTAATGCGATCAATTATATGTTCCAACAAGGAATTAAAGGAGTTGATTTTATCATCAGCAACACTGATGCTCAGGCACTTTCAGAAAGTGGTGTGCCAACAAAAATTCAATTAGGAGCAAGTTTAACAGAAGGTCTAGGTGCAGGAGCCAACCCTGAAGTCGGTGCAAAAGCCGCCCAAGAGAGTCACGAAGAGATCCACAGTATTTTATCAACTCAGACCAAAATGATTTTTATCACTGCAGGTATGGGTGGTGGAACTGGTACTGGTGCAGCTCCTATCATTGCTCAAATGGCAAAGTCAATGGATATACTTACTGTGGGTATAGTAACCATGCCCTTCCAGTTCGAAGGTAAATTACGATTAGAACAAGCACAAAGGGGATTGGAAAAGATCAAAGGAGCTGTTGACGCTCTAATTGTAATCAATAATAACAAGCTGAGAGAAGTTTATGGCAATCTCGGTTTTAAAGCTGGTTTTGCTAAGGCTGATGAAGTTTTGGCTACTGCAGCACGAGGTATCGCAGAGGTGATTACGCATCACTATACCCAAAATATAGATTTAAAGGATGCAAAAACTGTACTTACAAACTCGGGAACAGCTATTATGGGATCGGGCACTGCATCAGGAAGTAATCGTGCGCAAGAGGCGATAGTAAAAGCTCTAGATTCCCCACTTTTAAATGACAATAAAATAACAGGTTGTAAAAATGTACTACTGCTGATCGTATCGGGTTCTGACGAGATTACCATTGATGAAATCGGGGAAATCAACGACTATATCCAAACGGAAGCAGGGAATCACACCAATATCATAATGGGAGTTGGTGAAGATGAGAGTTTGGGTAATGAAGTCTCAGTTACCGTTATTGCAACTGGCTTTGGTCAAGAGCAACAAAATGAAATCTCAAATACTGAGGCAAAAAAAATCATTCATTCCCTAGAAGATGAACAAAAGGTTGTTCACGATCTGAGTGACAAGCCTGTAGAGCCTAACGGAATAGAATTGAAAGAGCCCGAAATCCAAAATGATACCACCCAATTGGATTACAGCAAACCCACCACTCTTGAAAATGCAAATCCATTGATTCAGATGAATGCTTTGCTACAAGATTTAGAAGTGGCCTATGAAGTGGTTTCTTACCCAGTAGAAAGTAGAGAAGAGCCTGAAGTTCCCCAAAATATAGAAGCTGAAGAAACTGTTGTTCAAGAATCAGTAGTCAGTAAAGAAGAAGACTTTGTAGTATCTGAGTTGGACATGGAAGAAGAGCAAGAACACAGTGCTCCAGCTGAGCCTTCGGTGGAAGTGAAAGCTGTGGAAGAAGTTACTCTTGAACCAAACGAAACAGTGGGCACTATTGAGGATGAGGAAGCCCTTGAACACGCTCCTGATTTTGAATTGAGCTCTTTATTTTTTGATGTAGAAGAAAGCCAAGAGGAGGAGGGCGAAGCTGAATCAATAGCTGAAGATTCAGAAATCCAAGCAGTAACTTCAGAGGAGGAAACAGAATTTATTTTTAATGAGATAGAGGTCAAAGATCACCTTGAAATGGAAGTGGTTGATCCTGAGCTTGTTGCTCCAGAGAGTCAGATTCAAATGGAATTTGAAATGCCATTGCCTCCAAAAAACGAGATTGAACACCCCTCAATGGAGCTTGAGGAACTCGAGGATTTAAAACTTGAACAGGAAAAAGCAGTAAAAGATTTTGACGAAGCTGCATTAGAAATAAAATTTGAGGTAAAAGAGTTGGAAGAGAACGACAATATTGAAGTTTTAGCTCAAGAAACGGAGGATGAACCAACTTCTAATACAAAGGAACAAGCTCAGCAAGATCCTTTTAATCAATCTATAGATGAAACTCTTGCAGCTCAAAATGAAAAGAGAAAGGAACATTTAAAAGCATTTAACCACAAGTTTATGCATCAATTACAGCGAGTAGATGATCTAGAAAAACAGCCTGCATATAAGAGACGGGGATTGGATTTAGATGCTAACTCGCCTGATGAACCGTCAAGAACAACTTTGGACACTGACAATAACGATGATTTACAAATGCGTTCCAACAACTCATTTTTACACGATAACGTAGATTAAAAAACAGAAAATATGGGAGTACTTAGTACGCTTACAGAGGAAATGAAAAACGCCATGCGCTCTAAAGACAGCTTAAAGCTTGAGTCCTTAAGGGCAATTAAGTCTGCTGTTTTATTGGCACAAACTTCAGGAGGAGCTTCGGGTGAATTAACCGATGAAGAGGCGATTAAGCTACTTCAGCGTTTAGTAAAGCAGCGAAAAGACAGCGCAGCTATTTTTAGGGATAAAAAGCGTCCTGATTTAGCGGAACCAGAGGAAGCTCAGGCAGCTATTATTGCGGCATTCCTCCCCGCACAGATGTCGGATGATGAGCTAGAAACTACCATAGGTTCCATCATTGAAACTACAGGAGCATCCGGTATGAAAGATATGGGTAAAGTAATGGGTATGGCCTCTAAACAATTGGCAGGAAAAGCAGATGGTAAAAGGATAGCGGATACCGTTAAGAAAAAACTAGGAGCTTAAAGCCAGAGTTCTGAGCCTCTATGGCTTTCACATTTTCTACAGATCGTATTTTTTTCCCGCTTCGTGTTGCTACTAATTAAGCGAAACTCTTTTATTGACTTTTCTTGTCTGCATAAATCACATTTTCGCTTTTCCATACTTGCAATATAACCCAATTATCTTTTTAAAGGTCTTCAAGGGAATAGATGACATAGGCAAACTGAGTGCCTTCAGGATTCCAAGAAGGAACATTGATGGTGCCTTGACCTCCATAAAAAGGAGGTGTTAAATTGCTGACTTCTTTAGTGTTAAGATCTAACAAACGCAACTTTACTTTTCTTCCAAAGGGGTGTTGCTGTCCCTGATCCTCTAAATAGCTAATCAATACTGCATTTTGATTGTGTGGGGCGATATGGGCAAACCAATTGGAGTAGTTGTCAAAGGTCATCTGCTCTTTGTTGGATCCGTCAGCAAGCATTCTCCAAATTTGCATTTTTCCTGATCGATATGAGTTGAAGTAAATGTATTTTCCATCTGGACTATACTCTGGGCCGTCGTCTAAACCTTCTGCAGTAGTCAGCCTGATCTCTTCTCCACCATCTGAGTTCATTTTATAGACATCGTAATTTCCGTTTCGCTCGGCACAATAGACAATATCGCTACCGTCAGGGGAAACACCATGCCAATAAGAGGGATTTAAGGGCGTCAGTAATTTTGGCTTTCCTCCCTTTAAAGAAATTTTATAGATAAACGAACTGTGTCCCTCAATTTCATTTTTCCCACTAGAAAAAAATAATGTTCTACCATCAAATGAAATTCCATGATCGTTATTGCACTTTTCTAAACCGCTGGTATCTATTATACCTTGAGGTTCTCCTTTTAATGAATATTTTTCAATTTTACCATCGCTATTGATCAGCAGATAGGTTCCGTTAGCAGCCCAATTTGGAGCTTCAAAATGACGATTTTCACGAGTAATTAAGGTAGATTCCTTGTCAATCATATCATAGATATAGAGAGAACTTATTACTTTTTTCCCCTCAGGAATCTGAGCAGACAGCATTTGAATTGATAATAAAAGAAGAAACAATTGTTTCATTTGGTTTTGCTATACTTTTATTTTTAAACTTTAATTTACAAATTAAAATAATATCTAAATCATCAATTTTATAAAGATGTGCTGATTTACATTCAAGATGGATGTCTCCATTTAGAACGAATTAAGTTGATCTTAATTATAATGATTAACTTTCGCAGGCTTTGAAAAATAGTTAGTTTTCAGAGAAATTAATACTTAATTTTGCAGTTCACTGGCCCAGTAGTTCAACTGGATAGAATATCAGATTTCGGCTCTGAGGGTTGGGGGTTCGAATCCTCCCTGGGTCACGAATACATCAACAAAAAGTTGAAATAAAGCAAGCTTAAATATAAAGCTTGTTTTTTATTTAAGCGAAGCTGATTTTTCTTTTGTTGATGTTCAAAGCGGAGCTTTGTGAGGATCACAGCGTAATCCTGAATAGGTTAATTTAAGCAAGTTTATAAAAAGCTTGCTTCTTTATAAGGGGCATGAAAAGGGACTAAATGACCTCTTTTCAGACATAGCGTTAAAAAAAAGGATTTGCGTATCTTAGTTATACTTATTTAAAAACTACTTTGGAGCAAAATCATCAGAAGCTTATTAACCACAATAAACTTTTAAGTTTTATTGAAGAACAGTATCAAATTCAAGCTAGCCTATATCCCCTTGCAGGAGAAGTTGATTTAAACTTTAAAATGGTTACTGAGCAGGGAGAAGCTTTTGTTGTTAAAGTTTATGCTCCTGGCAGAGATTTAGAATTTTTAAATTTTCAAGAAAGACTTTTAACTCATCTAGAATCAAAAGAGCTCAATTTTGATGTCCCACAAGTTATCAAAACACATACTGGAAAATCCACTTTAAACTTTATTGATGAAAACCAACAGCAAAGAAGTGTTCGAATCTTAAGTTGGATCTCAGGACGTTTGTGGAATCATGTAAATCCACACACTGCAGCCTTGCGTTACGAGCTTGGGACACTTTGCGGTACACTTAGTACAGCATTACTTGATTTTGATCATCCCTTTCCACACCGAGAGTTTGAATGGGATATCGCTAGTGGATTATGGGTCAAAGAATATTTAGAGCTTTTTGATACCGCAGAGCAAAACTTGATTCAAGTATTCATTAGCCAGTTTGAAGAGGTCCAAACTGAATACACTCAGTTGCAAAAGAGTACAGTACACAATGATGCAAATGACTTTAATATTCTAGTTTCAGAAGATGTTTTCAATCCGAAGCTTGAGGGGTTGATTGATTTTGGTGATGCTATTTACACTCAAACAATAAATGACCTAGCAATTTGTTGTTCCTATGCAATTATGGGTTTTGAAGATCCTCTTGAAGCTTCATTAGCTATTGTTAAAGGGTACCACAAGTCTTTTCCACTCGAAGAAGAAGCATTGCAATATCTGTATGTATGTATCGCTATTCGCCTGCTCATTTCGGTGACTAAATCGAGAATTAACAAACTGGAAGCTGCTGATAATCCATACCTTCAAATTAGTGATAAAGCAGCGTGGGAGTTATTGAAAAAGTGGAAGCATGTGGATCCAGAATTTGCACATTATCGTTTTAGAGGGGCTTGTGGGATGACTCCTCATCCTCAATCAGATTTTTTTGTAAACTGGGCGTCTAATCAAAATAGTTCACTCGGGTCCCTTTTACCTACACTAAATAAAGAAAGGGTAGTTCCTTTGGATTTAAGTATTTCTAGTCAGTGGTTGGGGCAATCTTCAGATTTTAATAATTTGGATTGGTTTAACTATCAGTTAGCAGAGCTCCAAAAAGTACATCCAAATAAAATAATTGCTGGGGGTTACCTTGAGGCAAGACCCCTTTATACTGCTGATACCTATGATAAAAGAGGAAACAATGGTCGAGAGAACCGTTGTATGCATTTGGGCATTGATTTTTGGATACCAGCACTAACCCCAGTACATGCTATTTATGACGCTAAAGTGGTTGTTTCTGTAAATGACGCTGGAGATAAAAAATACGGTGGTTTAGTGATACTTAGCCATCAAGAGGTAGGTTTCATTTTTTATACTTTGTACGGACATTTGTCTGCAGTAAGTGTAGAGCAACTCAAAATTGGAGCTCACTTAAGTCAAGGTGATAAAATTGGTGAAGTTGGAAACCCAAACGAAAATGGGAATTGGTCACCTCACTTGCATTTTCAAATCATGCTCAGTCTTTTAAGCTATAAAAATGATTTTCCTGGAGTAGCTTATTTTAATGAAAAGCACACTTGGCAATCAATATGCCCAAACCCAAATTTTTTGTTCAAGTTGAAAGAGTTAGCTAGCTCAGCTGAGGACAACTCAAAACAGCTTTTAAAAGCCAGAAAGCAAAACCTTGGAAGAGGGATGAGTTTACAGTATGAGGAACCACTATATATTGTTAGAGGTTCAGGGGTTAACTTAATTGATAACTGGGGTAGAAAGTATTTAGATACAGTAAATAATGTAGCCCATGTAGGACATGAACACCCAAGAGTTGTAAAAGCAGGTCAAAAGCAAATGGCTCTATTAAACACAAATTCGAGATATTTACACGATAATATTACTGCACTTGCTGATAAATTAAAAGAAACATTACCACCAGAATTGAATGTGTTTCATTTTGTAAATTCTGGAAGTGAGGCTAATGAGTTGGCGTTAAGAATGGTAAAGACTTATACGGGGTCAAATGAAATGTTGGTATCAGAAGTAGGCTATCACGGAAATACAAATGGATGTGTGGATATCAGTTCTTACAAATTTGACGGTAAAGGAGGAGTAGGTGCTCCTGATAATGTACATGTATTTCCAATGCCAGACTCATTTAGAGGGAAGTATAGAGGGATGGATACAGCTTTAAAATATGCTGAGGAAGTTGAATTACTTATCAATCAGTTGACCGCTGCACAAAAAAAATTAGGTGGATTTATCATTGAACCCCTATTGAGTTGTGGGGGACAAATAGAATTACCGGAAGGTTTTCTAAAAAAGGCATATTCACTAGCCAGAAAAGCAGGAGGTCTCTGTATTTCTGACGAAGTTCAGACTGGCTGTGGTAGAATGGGTAAGACTTTTTGGGGCTTTCAATTACACGATGTCATACCAGATATCATTACTATAGGAAAACCTTTGGGTAACGGTCATCCAGTTGCAGCAGTCGTATGTACAGAACAAGTAGCAGATAAATTTGCGAATGGTATGGAGTTTTTCAACACCTTTGGAGGAAACCCAGTTTCTTGTGCAATCGCAACTGAGGTTTTGCAGGTGGTTGAAGATGAAAATCTTCAGTTCAATGCGTTGGAGATAGGGGCGTATTTATTAGCCGAATTCAAAAAACTGTCAATAGTATTCCCAATTATAGGCTCAATTAGAGGCCAGGGTCTTTTTTTAGGAATAGAGCTTGTCTCCTCAGCCAAGCTACCACTTCAAACCCAGGCAAAATATTTGGTTAATAGAATGAAGCAAAATGGAATCTTGATGAGCACCGATGGCCCTGATAACAATGTAATTAAAATTAAACCCCCTCTAGTTTTTTCAAAAGAAGACGCAGATTTTTTAATTCAAGCACTCACTAGGGTTCTTGAAGAAGATTGTATGAAAATAGAATAAGAATAATTTCTTCAATATTTTTTGTACATTTAAATAATTATCTTTATTGTAAGCAAATGAACGAAATCATAATAGTTATTATCGGAGCCGTTGTTATTGTAGGTGGTGTCATTTTATATGCAGTTATATCTACTGCCACTGGATTGGAAGAAGACGAAAACCAAAACTACATACCGGATTGGATTGAAAGAAAATTTCCTTCTATTTTTAAATCAAGTAAGGATTTAGATTAATTTTTTCTTCATCAAAATGGTATTTAAGGCAATAAATCTTAAGTTTGATTGTTTTGTAAATTAAAACAATCATCTTGATATGAGATATTTGAAACCATTACTTTCATTAGTTACGGTATTATTCATACATACAACATACAGTCAAACTCAAGATTCCCCATGGATATTCTCTGCAGGTGCCAATGTAATCAGTCTAGTTGGAACAGAGGTTGAATCAGGGCTTAACTTCGGAGGACCAGCTCTTAGTTTAAGCAGGCATGTGGCCGGAGGACTATCAATCGGGACTCAATACAGTCCGGGTCAAGTCGATAATTTTTCTGATTCCTACACTTATACCTCACTTGACGGTTTTTTAAAGGTAAATTTAGTTAGGGGTAGTTTTTCTCCTTACTTGACAGCTGGATATGGTTTTTCCCTTTTTTCCGATGGCGTTCAAAGAGAAGGTTTTTTCCCCTCATCAGAGACTAGCCGGACCTATTTCGGAGGTGTGGGCTTTAACATATTTACGAGTGGTAAAGTAGCGATCAACGTACAATCTTCTTACAGAATGATGAATGAAAGCGACGGCTTTGATCACTTACAACATTTCGTAGGTATTGGTTATAGTTTTGGAGCAGGAGATGCAGATAAAGATGGTGTTTCAGATAAGAATGATAAGTGTCCAAATGTTCCCGGATTAAAAGAGTTTGAAGGATGTCCTGATTCAGATGGCGATGGAATCATTGACAAAGAAGATAAATGTCCAGAAATAGCTGGAACAGCTGAATTTCAGGGATGTAAAGACTCTGATGGAGATGGTATTGCTGATCCTGATGATGATTGTCCTGATGAGCCAGGTTCTATTGAAATGAATGGTTGTCCTGATTCAGATGGAGACGGTCTTTCTGATGCTATTGACGAATGTAAGGAGGAAGTAGGACCAGCAGAAAATAAGGGGTGTCCTTGGCCTGACGACGATCAAGATGGTGTCCCGAATAAAGATGATCTTTGTCCTGATGAAAAGGGGACTGCTACCAATAACGGTTGTCCTGAGCTTTCCCCAGAAATAGTACAGAACTTAAATGATTTCGGATCGCGTATTTATTTCCCAGCCAACAGTGCTCAAATTATAGGTAAAAAAACACGGGAAGTATTGGAAGAAATTAAAAATGTACTGATTGAAAATCCAAAAGGGAACATCATTATAGAGGGATATGCTTCCTCCGATGGAGATGAAGACTACAATATTGATTTATCAATGAGAAGAGCAAAAGCCGTAATGGAGTATTTGATAGGCTTGGGAATTTCACCAGTTCGACTTGAATTAGAAGGGTACGGAGAGTCTGATCCTGTCGGAGACAATAGTGAGCCCAAAGGCAGAGCAATTAACAGAAGGGTTCAATTCAAGCCCAAGCGGGACTAATTGATATTTTTTAATGTCTTAATTGTACTTAAGGGATCAGCAGATTTAAAAACATGACTTCCTGCTACAAGAACATCTGCTCCACAAGAAGTTAATTTGGCTGCATTTTGATCTGTGACACCTCCATCAATTTCAATTAAACAGTTGCTCTTAGTATCCTCAATTAATTGTTTTAGCTCCTTAATCTTATCATAGGTCTTCTCTATAAAAGACTGCCCACCAAACCCAGGATTTACGCTCATCAAACAGACTAAATCAATATCTTGAATAGTGTCTTTAAGTTGTAGTACCGGAGTATGTGGGTTGAGTGCTACACCTGCTTTCATTCCAAAAGACTTGATTAGTTGAAGGCTTCTGTGAAGATGGTTACAGGCTTCGTAATGCACTGTGAGTATTTCTGCACCTAATTTGTGAAATGTTTCTACATAACGACCAGGATCAACAATCATCAGATGTACATCTAGGGGCTTTTGGGCCTGTTTTTGAATAGCAGCTAAAACCGGCATACCAAAAGAAATATTTGGAACAAAAACACCGTCCATGATATCGATATGAAACCAATCAGCATCACTGGAATTGACCATTTTACAATCCCGTTCTAAATTTCCAAAGTCTGCAGCTAATACAGAAGGCGCAATAATCGTTGGCATGAATTTCTTTATTTAAAGATACAAAAAAAGGCAACTTGTAAAAGTTGCCTTGTGTTTTAACCCAAATAGGTTTTTAGAATTTTACTTCTAGAAGTGTGTTTGAGTCTTCGTATTGCTTTTTCTTTAATCTGACGAACGCGTTCGCGAGTCAAATCAAAGGTTTCACCAATCTCCTCTAGAGTCATTGCATGTTGATTTCCTAGTCCGAAGTATAAACGAACAACATCAGCCTCTCTAGGCGTGAGTGTTTCGAGTGCTCTTTCGATTTCAGTTCTAAGAGATTCATGCAGTAAGGTTCTATCAGGGTTGGGAGATTCTCCACTATTGAGAACATCGTAGAGGTTAGAGTCTTCACCTTCAACTAAAGGAGCATCCATAGATACATGGCGACCTGAGTTTTTGAGTGATTCTTTAACATCATTGATGGTCATGTCCAATTCCTTTGCTATTTCTTCTGCTGAAGGCGCACGTTCGTGAGCTTGCTCAAGAAAAGCGTAGGTTTTATTGATTTTATTAATGGATCCAATCTTGTTTAGCGGAAGCCTAACAATTCTAGATTGTTCAGCCAGTGCTTGTAAAATTGACTGTCGAATCCACCAAACTGCATAAGAGATAAACTTAAAACCACGTGTTTCATCAAATCGTTGAGCAGCTTTGATCAAACCTAGATTACCTTCGTTAATCAAATCAGGCAAAGTCAATCCCTGATTTTGATATTGCTTGGCAACAGAAACAACAAAACGCAAATTTGCTTTTGTCAGTTTTTCTAAGGCGATTTGATCTCCAGCTTTGATTCGCTGAGCCAATTCAACTTCTTCTTCGGCAGTAATTAAGTCTACTTTACCGATTTCTTGAAGGTATTTGTCCAGTGAAGCGGTTTCTCTATTGGTTACCTGTTTGGTAATCTTAAGCTGTCTCATGCATTAAATCGTATAGGTTTGTAGTAGTATTACGTTAGAATCTTCAAATTGTTACAAAAGTGTAGCAAAAAATTAATTTTTTTTGTCAGGTCTTGGTAACAAAGCTTTACGAGACACCTTTTCTTTTCGAGTTCTAGAGTCAACACCAAAGTATTTTACTTTAAGAATATCTCCAAGATTTACGACATCAGATACGTTTTCTGTACGCTCCCATGCCAATTCACTCACGTGGAGTAATACTTCATTGCCCGGCGCTTCAGTATATTCTACTACAGCTCCAAAGTCAAGCATTTTAATGACTTTAACTTCATAAGTATTACCAACTTTCGGTTTGAAAGTAATGGAATCGATTTTACCTTCTACCATGGCAATGCCTTCTGGGGAAGTTCCTAAAATTTCGACTATACCTTCTTCTGTTACAGGATCTTCGTTGATTACTATAGTACAGCCAGACTCCTTTTGAAGCTCTTGGATGACTTTTCCACCAGGACCAATTAATGCACCGATATATTCATTTGGAATACGGCGATTGATCATTTTTGGTGCATGTGCTTTAACATCTTCATTCGGACTTGATATAGTATCCGTAAGGTGTTTTAAGATATGCAGTCTTCCCTCTTTAGCTTGGTTTAAAGCTTGAGTCATAATATCAAAACGCAAACCTTTGATTTTGATATCCATTTGACAAGCAGTAATTCCATCAGCTGTTCCAGTTACTTTAAAGTCCATGTCTCCTAGGTGATCTTCGTCTCCCAAGATATCTGAAAGTACTGCAAAATTATCTCCTTCAGTAATCAGTCCCATGGCAATACCCGAAACCGGTTTTGAAATCTGAACTCCCGCATCCATTAGTGCCATGGTTCCTGCGCAAACAGTTGCCATAGAAGAAGATCCATTCGATTCTAATACTTCAGAAACGATACGAACTGTATAAGGACAATTATCTGGAATCACTTTTTTCAATGCTCTTTGAGCGAGGTTACCGTGTCCTACTTCTCGTCTTGAAGTTCCTCTTAAAGGTCTAGCTTCTCCAGTTGAAAAAGGAGGGAAGTTGTAATGCAGGTAGAAATTTTCTTCGCCCTGATCTGTTGGCAAGTCGATGATATTAGACTCTCTAGAGGTTCCTAAAGTGGCTGTAGCCAAGGCTTGAGTTTCTCCACGAGTAAACAAAGCCGAACCGTGAGTTGAAGGCAGATAGTCTACTTCACACCAAATAGGGCGGATGTCTGTGGTTTTTCTTCCGTCAAGACGGATACCGTCAGCAAGGACTAAGTCACGCACTGCTTTTTTCTGAGTACTGCCTAAATAACGACCGATGAGTTCTGATTTATCTTCCAACTCTTCTTCGGTAAGTGATGCAATAAAATTTTCTTTGATTTCAGAAAATTTTTCTGATCGCTCAGCTTTAGACAATCCTTGTTTAGCGACTTCGAAATAGGAGTCATATGTTTTTTCATGAATTGTTTTTTCTAAAGCTTCGTCCTGATCTTCTTGCTCGTAAGTTCGCGTTTCTTTCTTTCCGAATGCTTCAGCTAAAGCTACTTGAGCCTTAATTTGATCTTTAATTGCCTCGTGGCCAAAAGAGATTGCATCGAGCATTTCTTCTTCTGAGATTTCGTCGAATTCACCTTCTACCATAGCAACGGAGTCTTGACTTGCACCAATCATGATATCAATATCAGATTCTGCGAGTTGCTCTTTGCTAGGGTTGATGACAAACATACCGTCTACACGAGCCACTCTCACCTCTGAGATTGGGTATTCAAAAGGGATATCGGATAGTTGGATTGCAGTTGATGCAGCTAATCCAGCAAGTGCGTCAGGCATCACATTTTCATCATGCGACATCAATTGAATCATTACTTGTGTTTCAGCGTGATAATCTTTGGGGAAAAGTGGACGAAGCACACGGTCAACTAGACGCATGGTCAAGACCTCTTGGTCGCTTGGACGTGCTTCACGCTTAAAGAATCCACCTGGAAATCTTCCAGCTGCTGCAAATTTTTCTCTGTAATCTACCGTTAATGGTAAAAAGTCTACTGGGCTGGCCTTTCTGGCTGAAACAGCAGTAGCTAGGAGCATACAGTCTCCCATTTTAACCACAACAGATCCGTCAGCTTGTTTTGCTAATTTACCGGTTTCTAAAGTGATTATTCTTCCGTCTTCAAGACGAATTTCTTGTGTAAATGTTTTTGGAATCATTTTTCATTATTTGGTTAAACAGTTGTTGTGTGTTGATGCAACCAATGAAAAACTAAGATTCAGTAATGTAAGCTTGAAATTATTTACGGATACCCAATTCTTTTACTATCGCACGGTAGCGAGTAATGTCTTTGGATTTTAAATAATCTAATAGACTCCTTCTTTTACCTACCAAACCAACCAAAGAGCGCTCAGTATTAAAATCTTTACGATTGCTTTTGAGGTGGTTGGATAAGTGTTCGATACGGTGAGTGAAAAGAGCGATTTGTCCTTCTGCAGACCCAGTGTCCTTCTCAGATTTACCGTGTTTTTTAAAAATAGTTTCTTTTACTTCTTTTGAATTGTACATGCCAATATTAATTTTAATGATTTTTATGTAAATTTTTTTAACGAGCTGCAAATATACAATTTCGAAAGGATTAAACAATCAATAGCGATTGAATAAAAATAGATGTATAACCAACGACTCAGTTTCTCAAAGGTTGGTTTAGAATCAAATCAATATATAAGTTGATTTTATTTTTGAGTTCATTTCGGTGAGAAATAAAATCTAAGAAACCTTTTTCGAGGAGGAATTCACTCGTTTGAAACCCTTCTGGGAGGTCTTGACCTGTTGTGTCTTTGACAACACGAGGACCTGCAAAGGCAATCAATGCCTTGGGTTCAGCGATATTGATGTCACCCAGCATAGCATAGGAAGCCGTAGTTCCACCTGTAGTGGGATCTGTACAGAGCGAAATGTAGGGAAGCTTTGCTTCCGCTAACTGTGCTAATTTAGCCGAGGTTTTAGCCATTTGCATCAGTGAGGTAGCCGACTCCATCATTCTCGCTCCTCCTGATTTTGATATAATTACCAAAGGGAGTTTGTTTTTTATAGCGTGATCTGCTGCACGAGCAATTTTTTCTCCTACTACGGAGCCCATGGATCCACCGATAAATTTGAAATCCATACTTGCAACAACTAGTTTCTTTCCTTTGGAGGGTCCAACCGCTACTCGTATGGCATCGTAAAGCCCTGTTTTTTTATGGGCATCTTTTAAGCGGTCGATGTATTTTTTTGAGTCTTCAAATTTTAAAAAGTCTTTGGATTTTAGCTTGATGTCTAGCTCTTCAAATTGCCCATCGTCAAATAGGATTTCAAAATACTCTTTACTTCCAATATGAACGTGATAATCGTCTTCAGGGCTGACGTAATTGTTTTCAGCCAGCTCTTGAGACTCTATTACTTTTCCTGTAGGAGTCCTATACCAAAGGCCTTTAGGGATGTCCTTTTTTTCTTCAGTTTTAGTCTGAATTCCCTTTTCACTTCTCTTAAACCAGCTCATCTGTAGTAGATTTTAACTCAAATATATAAATTAATCTTCCCCTACAAAGTGTCTACGTTGTTTAAGTCTTCAAAGGCTTTGTTTAAGCGAGACTTGAAAGTCTCTTCACCTAATCTCAGCCATTTTCTTGGATCGTAATGTTTTTTATTGGGTTGGTCGGCACCTTCAGGATTCCCAATTTGATTTTTCAAATAGTCGATTTTGTCGTTCATGTAATCCCGAATTCCTTCGGTAAACGCAAATTGAAGGTCTGTATCAATATTCATTTTAATTACTCCGTAACCAATTGATTCTTCAATTTCTGCTTGAGTAGATCCAGATCCGCCGTGAAAAACAAAGTCAATAGTATTTTTTTCGAGATTGTGCTTTTCTGATATAAAAGTTTGTGAGTTTCTCAGAATCTTAGGTGTCAATTTTACATTCCCCGGTTTATATACTCCATGAACGTTACCAAAAGCAGCTGCAATTGTAAATTGAGAACTGATTGTACTGAGTTCTTCATAGGCATAAGCCACTTCTTCAGGTTGGGTATAAAGTTTTGAAACATCAACATCACTGTTGTCAACCCCATCTTCTTCACCTCCTGTAATTCCCAATTCAATTTCGAGTGTCATATCCATTTTAGACATACGCTCTAAATAGGTCTTACAGATTTCAATATTTTCTTCGATTGGTTCTTCTGAAAGGTCAATCATATGTGAACTGAAGAGTGATTTCCCATAAGCAGCATAAAATTCTTCACTGGCATCTAAGAGACCATCAATCCACGGCAGTAAATTTTTAGCACAGTGGTCTGTATGTAAAATTACGGTAGCTCCGTAGGCGTTTGCCAATTCGTGTACGTGTTTTGCACCTGCAATAGCACCCGCAATGGCAGCTTGTTGGTTTTCGTTAGAAAGCCCTTTACCTGCATTAAATTGAGCTCCGCCATTCGAAAATTGAATGATCACTGGGCTGTTTAATGAAGCAGCGGTTTCTAGTACAGCATTTATGGTATTACTACCGATTACATTTACGGCGGGTAATGCGAAGGCTTTCGCTTTTGCCAGCTTAAAGACTTCTTGAACTTGTTTTCCAGTGACAACACCAGAGGGGATAGAATGATTCATTTAATTAATTTGGTTTGGGGCAAAAATATTAAACTTATTTGATTTAGAAAGGATAATTAATTCCGATGTTGAAAACAGCATTTTTGAGCTTGTACTCACCCCACCACCGTTCACCCTCAGCCAATGCAGGGTTATAAGTTTTAAAGCCTGTATCAAATCGAAAAACAAAAAAATCAAAGTCGTAACGCAAACCAATTCCTGAACCAATTGCAATCTCGGAAAGGTCTTGAAGTCCATCAAATCGAAATGCAGGATCGTCAACATCATCAAAAATATTCCAAACATTTCCCGCATCGATAAAAAGTCCACCTTTTAAAGGACCACTAATTGGAAAACGGTATTCAAGATTGAAGGCGAGTTTAAAATTGGCTTCGTTGAATTCATTGATGTTGTTACTGCTACCAGGCCCCAGTTTATAGGCTTTCCAGGCCCTGTTGTCATTAGCACCTCCAGAGAAGTACGATCGAGAAAAAGGCATATTATTGGCGTTGCCATAGGGAACTGCTAGTCCTCCAAAAGCGTGAAAGACGATGACTTGTTCATTCCCCAAGGGCCAGTGTTTGATGTAATCTATTTCTGATTTTACATATTGTGAGGGGCTTACACCTCCCAATAGGGTTTGACCTTGATCATTTTCAGAGGCATTAACTGCTCGTAGTACACTGTTTAAAAGGTTACCTATCCAATCTACTTTCCACCTGAGTTGGTAAAAGTTTTCATCAAAAATACTTTCCTGACTGTTAAAGTTTAAACTGAAAGAAGAACCTAAAATGAGGTTGTTTGCTGTAAGTCTGTCTTGGCGTTCTTTTACAGTATTGACGGTTTTATAGTCTGGATTTTCTTGATTTAAAATAGTTTCATTATTTAAAACCGCATTGATAAAACCTTCTGTACCCTCTGGTATACTTAGATTGCCATCAACGTCTTGAAAATCAGTTTCAGTATTGTAAATAGCTGCAATAGAGTTTAATCTGTCGTACGAATTTCGGTAAACGTTAAAATAATTTGAGAGATTCCTATTATTTACAAATTCAAGATCAATCCATTTTATTTGAACTTTCTTATTCTTTTTAGGCTGCCAATCAAATTGGTAAGTGGATTTAAAAAATTGCTTATCAAGTCCAATATTTTGCTGTATGCTTGTACCTATAATCATTTGAGTTATGGGATTCATCTCTGGAGTGGTCCAAGAATTTTCAAAGAAGGGGAATACCAATCTTGGGAAGCTCAATTTGAGGTCTGCCCCCAACTCAAATAAATTAAAAAACTGATCGCCATCTTGTGCAATATCACGAGAGGCGCCAAGTGTATTCTTGATGTTTAGTTCTAGTGATTCAGCACCTCTAAATACATTTCTAATTCCAAGTCCTCCACCTAGTCCAACTCCAAAATCTTGGATGTTAGAATGTGAAAAATCTAGATCAAAACCCAAGGAGAATCGTTCTCGCGGAGTTAAAAAAATGGAAGCCTTAAGTTCGTCTTCTTTTTCTGGAATAAGGCTGTAATTTATACTTGGGTATTTAAAGTTTTTAAGATTTGTAAAATAGCGATATGTAAGCGTACGGTCAAGATCGCTATAGGGTTGATCATTTTTAATTGCAATACCCGAAGTGATGGCCTGTGGGCGGTATTTCAATTTTCCCTTACTGTAGAGTGTAATGTCTTTGTGCTGAATTGAATCGGTAAATTGGTCGATATTGATCCCAGAATTAAAATCATCTACAAAAACTTCAATTTCTTTAATCGTATAGGTCTGGTATGGTGCTGTGGTAGAGACCTCATTTACAGGCTGTTGTGGATCTTGAATTTCAATTGTGATTGGAATTTTTAAGTCTTGACCTGTACTGTCAATAGCTGCAATAAATTGTATGCTGTTCTGCTGAAAATTATAGACACCGTTGTTTCTAAATAAGGTAAACAGACGTTCTCTTTCGTTTTCAAACTTATTAATCTCAAAAGCATCTCCTTGTTTGATAATAGCAGCAGCTGTATTGGCAGTATAAATTTCCTCTATCTGAGGAGAGTCAATCTTGGTTTTAATAGAATCAATTTCATATTGTTTGTCTGGGTAGATTTGATATTGTAAAACTACCTTTTTAGGATTGGTATGAGTGGTGTCATGATCGACTGTAACATTGTAATACCCTAGATTTTTATAATATTGTTGGATTCTTTTTTTAGAAGTATTAATTGCGTTGGTGTCTAAAACAGCTGGTGGCTCACCGTTGTTTTTAAGCCACTCATTAAACTTAACTGAATAATTTTCAAGAGCGATAAGCTGTTTGGGCGAAAACCACTTTTCCAAGCGTTTTTTCCGTTTCTCTTTTTTTGCCAACCATTCTTCAAACTTTTTTTGAGGTTCAGGATGTGCACTTTCGTAGAGCATTTTTTTGATCGGAATGCCCAAAAATTTCTTATTCGCTGGAGTGGTGATGATGAAATTGACAGGATCGTTTTTAAGGAGCTGGGATTCCTGATAGACTTCATTTTTTTCAATCAATACTTGCTGGGTCCGATAAGCTCTGGTTCCAGAACATCCAAAAAGGGTAAGGGCTGTAAGGAATAGAATTGTTAATTTAGCTCGTGGACGATACACACTGTGGAATTTAATTCAAAAATAAGTCATTTTTATGCTCTCTAAGAACCAACGTAAGCAAATCCTTCAATTAAGTCAAAAAAAGCAGCGTCTAGCCAACGGACTTTTTGTCGCTGAAGGGGAGAAAGTGGTTCGAGAATTACTGAATTCCTCTTGGGTTTATGAGTCGCTTTACACTACTGACCCTTCATTTCACACAAGTGCTGAAGTGATTCGTATGGAAGAGATGAAACAGCTGACTCATTTTAAAACACCCTCTCCTGTATTAGGTGTTTTTAAAATACCTCCTAGGAAAGAAATCTTAAATGAATCAATCAGCATAGTCTTGGATGGGATCAGTGATCCCGGCAACCTAGGAACTTTAATACGCTTATGCGATTGGTTTGGACTGTCAGAACTAATTTGCAGTCAGACCACCGTTGACTGTTTTAATCCGAAAGTAATTCAAGCCTCAATGGGTTCTATTGTAAGGGTTCATTGTCAGTATGTAAGTGATCTAGCTCAAACATTAAAAGACTTGAATAAACCTATTTACGGAGCTTCTGCAAGTGGAAATTCACTTTACAAAACTTCACTTCCCAAAAAGGCCACCTTTGTTTTTGGAAGTGAATCTCATGGGATTTCAGATATGCTTAATGCCCATTTGGATGAGGAATTAGCTATTCCACATATTAAATTGAGTGAGAATAGGGCAGAGAGTTTAAACGTAGCAACTGCCGGAGCAATTTTTCTCAGCGAAATATTTCGTTCTGGTAGATCTATTCAAAAGTGATAATAAGGGCGACTCCTCTTGAAAACATATTGTTGATTTTTCCTGTCCATGGGCTTTCGGGATCGTTGTCTGGGATCAATTCATTTTGCATGGAGAATATCCCCCTAAGTGAGGGTGAAAACTTAAAATAGTACAGGTAAAAGTCAAAGCCCAAACCCAATTCATAATTGATGTTTTGACTCATTAACCTAAAGACATTACTGGCGTTGTCATCTGAATTTTTTTGATTGCTAGAAAGGTTGAAGTCTGTGGAAAAACCTCCTACTATAAAAGGCCTAAAATTATTGATTCTTTTAGTGCTGATTTTTAATAAAATAGGAAGGTGAATATAGGTCGATTTGATATCCCTATAACGGTCATTTTCTTTGGTAAATTCTGCATATTCTGGGTAAATCAAGTCCCGTTTGTTATAGAATAAACCCGGTTCAAAACGCAGATTCATATATTCATTTATCCTTAAATCCCCAATTAGACCTACACTAAAACCTTTTTGTTGTTCTACAGCTATATCTTTTAGCATCAATTCTTTGTAGTAATTTTGAATGTATTCAAACTTGAAATCGTATTGATTTACACCCAAAAAATAACCGTAATGGACAGGTTTTTTGTCAAAAGAAGGTAGGTTGATAAGGCGTTCTCTGACAACTGGATATTGTGAATGGACTGCGTTTGCAAAAAGGCAAGCAATAAGGATGTACTTTATTCTATTTAAAATATCAAGGCTTTTTAGCAAAATAAATGGAAGAAACCCCTAGGGTTTGTGGGAAATCTTCTACTTGTATAAACCCATTTTTACGCAAAATATTGTTAAAATCTTCTCCACAGGGAAAAATCGCTGCAGAATCAGAAAGGTATTGGTATGCTGAACGATCTTTTGAAAATAATTTTCCTATAAAAGGCATAATTTTTTGGGCATAAATGGAATAAAACCCCTTAAGGAGGGGGTTTTTTGGAACGGCTGTTTCTAGTACAACTAAAGTTCCATTGGGTTTTAAGACTCGAAAAATTTCTTGTAAGCCTAAATTTAAATTTTCAAAATTTCGAACACCAAAGGCTATAGTGACCCCATCAAAAGTTTTATTTTTGAACTGAAGTGCTTCAGAATCACCTAATTGCATTTCAATTCTATGGTCCAGTTTTTTGTTTTTTACCTTTTGTTTGCCAATTTCTAGCATACCGGGAGAAATATCTAAACCTATAATTTTCTTTGCATCAATTTTTGCAAGCTCAATGACAAGGTCACCAGTCCCAGTTGCGATGTCTAACAAACTTTTAGGCTGTTCTTTTTTGAGTAAGTTGACCACTCTTTTTCGCCACAATACATCAATTCCAAGGGTGATGATTCTATTGAGAATATCATAACTCTTAGAAATCCCATCAAACATATGGGTTACTTGAGTTTTTTTTGTTTCAGCTTTGTTTTGATCGGGCTTAATGGACTGTTTCATAGCGGGGCAAAGATAGGTATTTGGCCTTCAAGTTCATCTGAATTTTAGACTTCCATTCCTAATATTCGTATATTTGGACCGTATTTCGATACATTCATATGAAAATCATAATAGCAGGAGGCGGAGAAGTTGGATTCCATTTGGCAAAACTTCTTTCATTTGAATCGCTTGATATCACTTTAATTGATACAGAAAAAGAGCGTTTAAATTATGCTGAATCCCATTTAGACATTAAAGCAATTAAAGGAGATGCATTATCCTTATCCCTTATGGAGGAGGCTCAAGTAGCTTCTTCGGATTTATTTATTGCTGTAACCTCTGAGGAGGCTACAAATATCACTATTTGTGCACTCGCAAAACAATTAGGGTGTAAGCGGACCATCGCAAGAATATCAAACTTTGAATTCATTAGGGCGAAAGAGACCATCAGTTTTCAAGAAATTGGCGTCGATGAACTGATTTCCCCAGAAGAATTAGCCGCGAATGAAATACAACAGTTGCTGGATCAGTCGGCATTTTCAAATAGTTATGGGTTCGAAGAAGGAGCATTGACCCTTATTGGCACAAAACTCGATGAGGATGTTCCATTTGTTGGGAAAACGGTCAAAGATGCTGCGTCAATTTTTCCTGATGTACACTTTATGCCGATAGCTATTCAAAGACAAGGAACACAAACAACCATGATTCCCAGAGGGGATACCTGTTTTGAAGAAGGGGATACTGTTTTTTTTATTACCCTTAAAGAAGGCGTAGAGGAGCTCTATAAGCTTACAGGTAAGAAAAAAACAGAGATTAAAAACATCATGATTTTAGGAGGTGGTAAAATAGGGTACAATACTGCCAGAGAGCTTTGTAAGAAGAAATTCAAGGTAACTATTTTAGAAAAAAATAAGAAAAAGGCATTTGAAGTCGCTGATCTACTTCCCAACGCCCTAGTTATTCACGGTGATGGAAGAAATTCAGACTTGTTGGATGAAGAAGATTTGTCCAGTATGGACGCTTTTATTTCAGTGACTGAAAACTCTGAAACCAATATCATGTCTTGCCTTATGGCAAAAACAAAAAATGTCAAAAAGACCATTGCTCTAGTAGAGAACATGGATTATTTTCAGTTATCTCATTCCATCGGTATTGATACCTTGATCAACAAAAAATTACTTACAGCGAATACCATCTTTAGATACATAAGAAAAGGGGATGTAGTCGATATGACAACATTGAATAATCTGAACGCAGAGATATTGGAATTTGTAGTAAACGCAAACTCTAAAGTGGCAAATTATCGAATCAAAGACATCGATTTCCCTAGGACTGCAATTATTGGAGGGGTAATTAAGGAAGGTGTTGGTATTATTGCTCTTGGAGACTATAAGATTGAACCAGGCGACCGTATTGTTGTATGTTGCCTACCACGTTCCATCAAAAGAATTGAGCAGTTATTTTTATAAATAGGGCAGATGCTTAACCTCAATTATAAGATCGTAGTATTTCTGATGGGGGTTTTACTCCTTTTTAATGGAGGGTTGATGTTGCTTTCTGCATTAGTCAGTTACAGCTACCAAGATGGAGTTGCCTTTGAAATTACTCTGGCCGCTTTTTTGGTTCTTTCCATTGGCGCGCTGTTCATGCTGTTTGGACGTCAACACGAAAAACAAATTCAAAAAAGGGAAGGTTATCTGATCGTAAGTATAGGGTGGATACTCATGGCAGTTTCTGGTACAATTCCTTACTTGTTGACAGGGACATTTACTGACTTTGCTTCCAGTTTCTTTGAGGCGATGTCAGGCTATACTACCACGGGGGCTTCAGTTTTAAACGATATAGAGGTTTTGCCCAAAGGAGTACTGTTTTGGCGAAGTACTACGCACTGGATAGGAGGTATGGGAATTATTGTTTTGGCAATAGCCATACTTCCTTTCCTAGGGATAGGGGGTATTCAACTGTTTACAGCTGAGGCACCTGGCCCTGGAGGTGATAAATTGCATCCGAGAATAACCGATACAGCAAAACGTCTTTGGCTGATTTATGTAGTTTATACTTGTCTGGAAACCCTGTTGCTTTGGTTAGCTGGGATGTCATTTTTTGATGCGATCAATCATGCGATGAGTACTGTATCTACAGGTGGATTTTCAACAAAAAACAGCAGTATTGCCTTTTGGAATGATCAGCCCTTAATTCAATACATCATTAGTTTTTTCATGCTATTGGCAGGGACAAATTTCGTCCTGAGTTATTTTATTTTTACTAGAAAGTTTCAAAAGATTATTGCCGACGAAGAATTTAAGGTTTACCTGAGTTTTATTTTAGTGTTTACTCTACTAGCCACTGTTGTAATTTTAAATCAAGAAAGCATGGCAGTTTTAGGGAATTCATTTTCATGGACTCAAATAGAAACAAGCTTTCGAGCAGCACTTTTCCAAGTAATTGCAGTAATAACCACTACAGGTTTTGTCTCTGCTGACTTTACTCAATGGACACCCTTTTTAACCGTTGTCTTTTTTGGATTGATGTTTTTGGGGGGCTCTTCAGGGTCGACCTCGGGAGGGGTTAAAGTAGTTCGTCATATGCTGATGATAAAAAGTGGTTTTTTGGAATTCAAGCGCGCTTTGCACCCCAATGCCATTATTCAAGCACGTTACAACAACAAAACGGTGAGTGATTCTATCGCCTATAATATATTGGGCTTTTTTATTCTTTATATGCTGAGTTTTATCATTGGTGCTGTAGGATTTGGGAGTTTAGGGATCAATTTTGAGTCTGCAGTTGGTCTGTCCGCTTCAACTCTAGGAAACGTAGGTCCTGCTTTAGGAGATTTTGGCCCTAGTAGTACTTATGCAGCATTACCTCAATCAGGAAAACTGTGGGCAACTTTTTTAATGCTTCTTGGACGTTTAGAACTGTTTACGGTACTGATTATACTGACGCCCTTCTTTTGGAGAAAGACTTAATAATCGTATTTATCTTTCCAGCGGATTTTTAAAAAGTCTCTGATGTTTTTTTCTTTTGGATTTTCACCCGGTTCGTAAAATTTTGTACCGCTAATTTCATCAGGGAGGAATTCTTGATCGACAAATTGATTTTTAAAATCGTGAGCATACTGATATCCTTTGCCATAACCCAAATCCTTCATTAATTTGGTAGGGGCATTTCTGAGATGAATAGGTACTTGAAGATTTCCGGTTTGTTTTACCTTTTCCATTGCGAGATCAATGGCTTTATAAGCACGATTACTCTTAGGGGAACTGGCGAGGTATAAGGCACATTCACTTAATAATATTCTTCCTTCAGGGTAGCCTACAGTCGTTACTGCCTGAAAGGTGTTATTTGCAAGGACTAAAGCTGTAGGGTTTGCAATACCGATGTCTTCTGCTGCCAGTATGAGCATTCTACGGGCTATAAAAGCAATATCCTCACCTGCTTCTATCATCCGAGCTAGCCAGTAAACAGCCGCATTTGGATCGCTTCCTCTGATGGATTTGATAAAGGCAGAGACGATGTCGTAATGAAAATCTCCGTTCTTATCAAAAAGGAAAGTATTGGTTTGAACAGTATCAAAAACTAAATTATTGTTTATTTCTATTTTTTTTGTTTTTTGATTTTGCACTACCAATTCAAGTAGGGAGAGGAGTTTACGTGCATCACCACCAGCAAGTTCAATCAGCGCTTCAGACTCTTTTATTTTAATCTCTTTAGCTTTTAACAGATTGTCAGTTTTAAGAGCAGTATCAAGAATTTTTTTGAGGTCTTTTTTCTCAAGGGAATGAAGTATGTACACTTGGCAACGTGACAGTAGGGCATTGATTACTTCAAAACTAGGATTTTCAGTAGTTGCACCGATCAGGGTAATGATACCTTTTTCAACCGCATTAAGCAGCGAGTCTTGTTGGGCTTTACTGAATCGGTGTATCTCATCAATAAATAAAATAGGACTTTTACCACTGAATAAACCTCCTGAATTTTCAGCTTTTTGAATGATTTCTCTAACTTCTTTTACTCCAGCATTGATGGCAGAAAGCTGGTAAAAAGGGCGTTCTTTTTCTTTTGCTAAAAGCTGAGCTAAAGTTGTTTTACCAGTACCCGGAGGCCCCCAGAAAATTAGGGAAGGGAATACGCCATTTTCAATCATTTGGGTTAAGCTTCCTTTCGGGCCTACCAAATGGGCTTGGCCAAAATATTCAGCCAACGATTTAGGACGCATACGTTCTGCTAAAGGTGTATTCATTCCTTAAAGATAGCAGTTTCTTTTAACTACAATCGTTGTCGAATGGCCTCGTAAAAAACAATTCCGCAGGCAACCGAGACGTTGAGGGAATCAATTTCATTTTCAATGGGAAGCTTGGCTTTTACATCTGCTAATTTTAATACCCCAGATGATATTCCAATGTCTTCAGATCCAAAAATTAGTGCAGTAGGTCCTTTTAAGTCTTGTTGGTAAATTGTTTGTGAAGCTTTTTCTGTCAATGCTAAAATAGAAACCTCTTGAGCCTTTAAATAAAAAAGGACATCTTTTAGATGATTTACTTTAGAGATAGGCACTTTAAAAGCCCCTCCTGCTGAAGTTTTTATCGTATCACCGTTAAGCGGTGCACTTCCACTGGAGGGAATAAAAACAGCATCAATTCCTGATGCAGCAGCAGAACGAAGAATAGCGCCAAAGTTTCGGACGTCTGTAATGCCATCTAGTAACAGGAATAAAGGATTTTTATTAGTTTGCATGATTCCTTCAATCAAAGGTTCCATTTCAACTGTTTTAATTGCTCCTATACGAGCCACCGCACCTTGATGATTTTTTTCTGAGAAGCGACTCAGGCGTTCTACGGGCACAAAGCTAAAAGCAATATTTTTCTCTCTCAGTTTATATAGCAATTGCTCAAAAAGTTTACTTTGTGTTCCTTTAAGAAGCCAGACTTTGTCTATAGGTTTTTCTGAATTTAAAGCTTCAAGTATTGCTCTTATTCCGAATATTGTAAACATTTCCATATTTTAAAAGTACTCTAAACCATACTACTTTTCCAGCAATAATTTTTTTTTTAGGTTATTTTAAATAAAAAAAGGGGGCGAAAGCCCCCTTTTAAAAGATATTATTGAAGTTTTATTCGCAAATACTTAAAACTTTAGTACCAGCGGCAACACTACTTTCATTGAATGCAGTTTGTTGTCCTGTACCATCTAACTTAGTATACTCGATAGAGTAAGCACATTCAGAAGGATAGTCACCACTATTCCATTCAAAGCTCATTGTAGAAGCTCCTTCTGGGATAATGAGTTTCGCTGTTCCCCCAGAATCATTACCTGAAAATGGTTCTAATAAAGCGTTTCTATCGGCATCCGATTCGTAAGGACTAGGGATTCCATAGTAAGTAGTAGTTCCATCAACAGTTACTTTGATGTGACTACCTTGCCATCCGTCTCCATAAGAATCAGACATATTGAAAGTGTAAATACCAGGTACTGCACTTAATGGGATACATTTGATCACCATGTTATAAGCATAAGGTGATGCAAAATAAGAACCAGTCATTGAGCCTGTAACATTATCAGAACTAAAAGACCTTCCGTCGGTTAAGTTTAGTTTTAATCTAATACCGATAACATCCCCTCCAGTATACTGAGACGGACTAAGTCCTAGAGCACTTACAGCATCAGCGAAAGAGACTTTAATATTCGTTCTTGGAAGTCCGGTCGGCCCAGTTGTAAATTCCCCAGGTTGAAGAGTTTGCAAAAGAGATTCATTACCATTAAAGCTAACGTAAATTTCTACGTTTTGCATCAATCCACCACTTTCAGTATCATGTTCCTCTATAGTAGCTGAGAAAATTGAGTTTGCAGTGTCATAATAATTGTAATCACCTTCCGAGCTAATGGTTCTAATGACAGCACCTTGCTCAAAATTATCCAATACATAATCAATTGTATTTTCTGATTCTGTACACGAAATGAATACAGTTATAAAACTTAACAGATATATAATTTTTTTCATCATTCTATTATTTAAGGTTACTTGGTCCATTTGTATTCCAGAAAACACGTTCAGACTTAGAGCTTCTTTGCGAAGCATTCTTGTTTGTATTGACATAATTTGCTGGATAGTATTGGCTCAGTGGGAATTGTCCTGGATCAGGCTCAACGTTAGGTTGGAGTGATCTAGGATACCCATTTCTTCTATAAGAATTGTAAGCATCGATTCCATTACCTGTCATAGCGATAAAGTATTCAGTTGCCCACATATCAAGTTTATCAGCTACAGAGCTCGCTGCATTCCAGTCAGAAGTGAATGCTGCAACATAGGCATCAACATCATCAGAACTCATTTCAGGCCCTCCAATTTCATCAACTTTGTTTAATGCTTGCTCTAAAGCAGTTAAGGTTTCTGCAGTTGGATCTCCACCAGTTGAAACAGCAACTTCAGCGTTCATATAGTGCATCCAAGATGAAAGCATTATCGGTGTAATACCCGCACCAGCTTCACCAGCTCCATCTACTTGACCAGTAAAACTTCTGTCGTCGTAAACACCACCTGCAGGATAGACTCCTCTTAATGTACGTGTAAATCCATCTGGTGGGATACCATTGTCATTACCATGGTCTCTACCCCAATAACCACCTGCTGGTTTACTTGCTGTATTAGTTGGTGCACAAAAAGGTGTATCATCTCCACGCAGTTGCGGCGGAACATAATATCCTGGAAGACCACATTCTAATACTTCTTCGTTTGCAGGTCCGTCAAAACCAGGTGTTTCTGAAACTTGTCTGTAAAAGTAGTAATTGATTCTCGGATCTGTATTTCCAGCATGTCCATTAATCATATTAAACATCAACCAGTTTGACATATATTCACCACCTCCAGTAGAAGTATAATTACTTCGGTATAATGGGTGACGAGTGTCTGGTGTAGCAGGAGATGTTCCCCAAGAAAATTGGAAATCATCTGCTGGGCTACTGATGTAGTTTGAGATTGCATTGTATCCACTGTAATCTCCTAAGTTTAATAAGGCTTTCTTTTTGATACTATTCGCTGCCTTGACCCACTTGTCTGAATCTCCTCCATAGAAGAAATCATTTGATGGAACAGGCCCATCTGCGTTAAAGTCACTAACTGCACTGTCTATAAGGCCGATAGCCGCATTATATACGCTTTGGCCTCCGTCGGCAATGGGATTTAATATTCCTTCAGCCCCTTGTAGTGCTTCTGAATAAGGCACATCACCAAAATAGTCAACCAAGGTTAACATAATATAGGCTTGAAATACTTTGCCCATACCTCTGTGGTAGCTTAATCCAGATTCGTCTGCTAGTAGATTCATTAATCTGATGTCTTCTAACATACCTCTGTAGGCTGAAGACCATGTTCCATTCCAACTGTCGGGAGAGTATACGTTGTTGTATGTTCTTCCAGACATGTAGTTTATCCTAGTGAGTTCTCCACCACGGTCTCCCATGTTGTTTACCCAAAAGGCAAAATCGATTTGGATCGAGTTCAAAAAGAACGTAGGATCCGCCTGACTTGGACTTAAAGCGTTAGGATTATCAGTAAGATCTAATTCTGCAGTCTCACACGATGTCATCACTAACAAGGTGCTTAAACAAAGTCCTAAAATGTAATTTATATATTTCATGTTTTCTTTAATTTGTGTCTTAGAATGTAAGTTTAATACTTCCACCATAGCGTTTTGCACTTGGTCCATTTAGGAAATCAAATCCTCTACCGTTACCTACACCAACCCCAGCAATATTCGGATCGAAGTTTGTCCCTTCAGGAGTATTCCATGCATTGTATGCTAAGTTAAACCCAGAAGCTGTAAGAGAAATACTTCCAAAAGGGGTAGACTCAATTAAGCTCTTTGGTAGACTGTAAGAGAGAGAGATCTCACCGAGCCTCCAATGACTTGCATCATATACAAGCATTTCATCAGGTCCGTACAAAACATTACTAAAATAAAATGTTGAGTTATTAATCATCTTAGTGTTGGGTTGTCCACTAGAATTTACACCAGGCAGAATAAAGCTCAATTCACGATCTAAAGTGTCCGTAGTTAAACCTCTTCCTAGTAGAGTTGCAACTGTATAGGTGAAAATATCTCCTCCTTGTTGATAATTGAACAGAAAGTTAAAACTAAGGTTTTTGTAAGAAATTGTGTTGCTAATATTTGCTATCCAATCTGGGTTAGCATCACCTATGATTGATGGGTCAAAAGTTTCATCATAACTTCCTTGATTATTAACTACTGGATCTCCTCCACCTACCCAGCGAGAATTTTCTATGGTTCCACCGTATCGTGTAATCGATGATCCAATTATTGAACCCAAAGATTCACCTGGTATAGCAGCATTACCTAAAGTTCCAAAACCTGCATAAACGATCCTGTCAGTGTCTTCACCTAAATCAATTACAATTGCATCGTTAGTTGACCAATTTAGGGATGTAGTCCAATTTAAACCATCCATACTCTGGAACCAATCCATAGATAAGTCTACTTCAACACCTTTATTTTCTATTAAACCAATATTGGTTTGCGTTGAAGTATATCCTGTAGAAGGATCTAATGGTCTATTGATGATCAGATCATTTGTTTTCTTGTTGTAAATTGATAAATCTAAGCTAAGTCTATTGTTTAAGAAACGTCCCTCAACACCAAATTCAATCTCATCAATACGTTCTGGTTTCAAATTAGGGTTACCCAACACAGAACCAGAAGTATTTGAGATCACGTAGTTTCCATTTTTAATAAATGATTGTGTGTCTAAGTTTAGCGTTGCTGCGATCGGATACCCAAATGGGAAGTTTGCAGAAGTTCCGTAACCTGCTCTTAATTTAAGTAAACTTAAGAAGTCACTTTTAATCTCTGGAAATAATTGTGTTGGAATAAATGATGCACTCGCAGAGGGGTATATTATTGATCTGTTAGCCTCAGCTAAGTTAGATACCCAGTCCTTACGCGCAGCAAGCGTTAAATAAATCCAACGATCGTAATCAATTTCAGTTTGAGCGAAGGCTCCAACAATGTTTCTTCTCTCGAAATATTGGATTTCGTTTTGTTGCTCGAAGTTAAAGTGTCTTAACACGTTAAATACCTGTTGGCCTGTACTACGAGTACCATTTTGGTCAAAAGTATCACTTCGTGAATCAACCCCAACATTGAATGTTACACCAAAATCATCAATATCGTAATCACCACTGATGTTAATATTATGATTATAAATTGATTTTGTATTGTTCCACGTTTCATAAATTCCATTTCGATTCACGATTGAACCTGTTTTACCCCCTTTATTAGTATAGTTGATGTTGTTTTCTGAATAGACATCGACACCATAGCGGTAAGACATGTTAAGGTTATCATTGATCCCATAGGAAATATTAGCACCACCAAAAACACGATTCGTATTTTGGATGTTTGAAGCATTATTTACTGTCCAAAGCGGGTGCTGAATAGAGTTGTTTTGTCTGTAATAAATAGACTCACCTGTAACTGGGTTTTGATAAGGAAGACCCATTAAGTCAACACTACGAGGTGTGTAAAATACGTTTGCAAATACAGAGGCTCCCTCACCACCAACATTACTTCCTCGTCCAGCAGCTACTGGTGGAGTTTGGAATTTAGTTTGTGTAAAGTTCAATGTTCCTCCAACAACAAATTTGTTAGAGAGCTGCGCATTCCCACCAAAACTTAAAGTATTTCTGTTTACAGAGTTTCCAGGAGTAAATCCTACGTCTTCTAAGTTTCCATAGTTAATGTTGTAATTCACAGTGCCATCAGAAGTACTACCTCTAACATTTACGTTATTACTAAAAACGTGTCCAGTTTTAAAGAAATTACCTACACTATCATAGGGCTTCCATTCATATAGTGCGTCAGGTGCGATACCTAAAGCATCTAAGACCTGTGGTATTCCTGTAGCTGAACTTGCAGTTGTAAAAGGATGTCTTAAAAAACCAGGGCTCCCAGACAGGGTTCCATTAATTGATGATTGCCCTGCCCAACCTGCTGGTCCACCTTCGTCAAAACTGGGTCCCCAGTTAGAGAAAAACCAACCAAATGATTGATCAAAACCGTTCCCGTATTGATTTTGATAATCTGGCATGGAAGCGAAATCAACATTAAAATAAGACGAGTTAATTGTAATTTCATTTTTACTGGGTTCTCCAGTTGCAGAACTACCAGATTTAGTTGTGATTAAAATCACACCGTTACGTCCTTGAGTTCCATAAAGTGTCGCCGCAGCTAAACCTTTTAAAACACTTACAGATTCAATGTTGTTAGGATCTATATCTAAGAAACGAGAAGATCCGTTATTTCCGTCAACAAAGCTACCTTGAGAGTTTGTTTCACTACTGAATGGGATTCCATCCACAATAAATAAAGGTTGGTTACCTTGAGAGAAAGAATTGAACCCTCGAATCACAATACTAGTACCTGATCCCGATAAACCACTTTGATTTGTTATCTGAACTCCAGAAGCTTTTCCTGTGAGGACCCGACCGATATCTCCTTCGGCACGTTGCTCAATGGATTCGTTTGAAACTTCTGAAACTGCGTAACCTAAGGCTTGTTTTTCACGCTTAATCCCCAGAGAAGTTACGATAACTTCTTCGAGTTGATTCCCTTGTACTAAGGAAAAGTTGAGTTGATCCTGTCCAGCAACTTCTACAGTTGATGTTTCATATCCAACAAAACTTGCAGATATGGAAGCACCTTCCTGAACAGTGATGGAATAGTTACCGTCGAAATCTGTAGTTGTACCATTGCTGGTTCCAACCTCAAGGATAGTTGCACCTGGAAGAGGCACCCCTAAATCATCGGTAACATTTCCTGTAATTGTACTCTGTGCTATAGCTATATTAGCTAAAAGCAAGAGAGACATTAAATAGTAAAAATGTTTCATGTTAATTTATTTTAGGTAACAAATGTAATTAATAAAGACAATAAATGTTAATTTTTTGTAAAAAAAACCTTAAATCGTAACAAATGACCCGGTGTTCAAGCCGTTTAAGATCTAGAATAATATCCTAAACAGATGAATTACAGGGAAATGTTTAACCTTCAAATTTTTCTTCAAGGTATAATAAGAGTTCGATGACCTCCTCAGTTTTCTTAAGTTTTTTCTTAGTAGTTGAGATAAATGTTTTGATTTCAGAGCTGTAATCTTTTAGGGCTAAGTTAATTTTCCTTTTGGAAAATTTTATTTCGTTTAAAGAACCATTGTCTTCAGCGATATAATATCTTTTATTGTCGACGAATCGTGCCGGAAAGGAACGTTCAAGTGATGTTCTGGCTTGGGTAGCCTCCATATAAACTTTTTCATTTCTCTCGTAAAGCGATAATTTTTTGCCTTTGTATAATTCAATTACATAACCTACTGCAGGGGGTTCATTTTCATTCAGATAACCCAAATATCGGTACTGTTTCCCGTCAATTATACAGGCTACTTTGTTATTTTTTATTAAAATAGTTTCTGATTTTTTGAGTTGAGGATTACTTACCATTTCTAATTCATCACTAAAGGCATTGTAACGTAGATAGGTTTTATCCTCAAGGATTCTACCAAAATATTCAATTTCAGCAATTTTAAAAGATTCATCAAAATATGGACTTCCTTTGATTTGTTTGGCTGAAAGGGTTTGATTGGTTACTCTATTTTTAATGTCTTCGAACAAATCAATTAATCTTCCATCAGAACGAACACCGTTAGAACCAATTCCATACCCACGTGCGTCTTGAGCTTCTGATAAAAAGGAAGATAAAATCAAGAATAAAGTTGCAAAGTATTTTTTCATTTTTTTTGCCAAAATTATCAATTTTTGACTGGGATACACTTTTTTTAATTGATTTTTTACTTTGACTAATCCATAAACCGAATTTGTGTTTTTAAATATTCTATGTTTTTAAAGTCTCCTTTTTCACTTTTTAAAAAAGTTTCTAAATGAGTACTGATTGATTTAAAATAGTTTTTAAAATTTTTCTTTGATGGCTTGATAAAATGCAACGCCCCCTTTTTTTTGAATATACCATTCTGATTCATCAATAAAACGAGGAGGGAATGACCTTTCCAGCTAGGTACGTGCCTTTTTACCTTCTCTAAAAACCTAGCGTTCTAATAGTTAGAGGCTAGATTGTTGACCTTTGTAGATTTCACGCACATAACCGGCCTTTGGCAGTGAAGAATTTCCATCTGCCATGGGAAGATACTTGTACACTATACCTTGTATTGAGCAGTACACCTTACTATCTTTTTAAGAACATGATCTGATTCAGTAGAATAAAAGGACTTAAACTTATTTCCATTTCATTACAAATGGCATTGTAACGCAGGAAAATTTTATCATCTAAGGTATTATCAAAGTAGATTATTTTACACCCATTAAACTGAGGGACAAAAAATAAATACTGTTTTTTCATAGATTAAGTAGATTTGGTTAAACTTGGTTGGCAAAGTCTTAAAATTCCGTTAATGCAAAAACATCAAGCATTAATTTTTCTTAGGAGTTAGCAATTATTTAAAGGAAAGAAGATAAAAAACGCAATAATTTTTTACTAAAAAAATTTTATCAATTTCTAAGCTCTTAAAAGGGCAAAAACACCGATATATACCCCTGTTTTTTGATAAAAAATCAGAGGGGTGGATTTTTTTTAAAGAATTGTTAAAATTTTACATTTGAAGGGTTTGAATCCACAAAAAAATATTCTACATTTGCACGCCCATAAAAATGGGGAATTAGATATATTATATGCCAACTATTGCACAATTAGTACGAAAAGGAAGAGTTACGATTACCAAGAAGAGTAAATCGGCTGCTTTGGATTCGTGTCCACAACGACGTGGGGTTTGTACTCGTGTTTACACG
>Ga0181563_10000048_pt1 | contig 89210 bp, 78 predicted proteins | sample 011ome_25_FD_133759 | JGI IMG/M metagenome (GOLD analysis project Ga0181563, IMG submission 133759) | Coastal salt marsh microbial communities from the Groves Creek Marsh, Skidaway Island, Georgia - 011512CT metaG (megahit assembly) | ecosystem: Environmental > Aquatic > Marine > Intertidal...
AAAACAAAACAATTTGAACCTAATTGTCAATTTGAAACCTTTGATATTACAAGCCTTTCTAAAGACGTATTTGAGACTGATTTCGATTTGATTTTTTCAAATTTTGGTGGTTTTAATTGTTTGAAACAAAACGATATTCAAGCTTTTTTTGAAGCTAGTTCATCGATTTTATCCAAAAACGGTAGAATTGTTTTGGTTATTATGCCTAAAAACACGCTTTGGGAACGGATTTACTTTTCATTGAAAGGGCAATTTAAAAAAGCAAAAAGAAGAGACACAACAACATCCTTAGAAGTCAATGTAGCTGGAGAAAACGTAAAAACATGGTATTATAATCCAACTGAAATTGTATCATTAGCTTCTAATTTCAAATTAGAAAAAATAAAACCCATAGGGTTGTGCATCCCCCCTTCTTATTTGGAATCTTCCATTTTTGGAAAAAAAATCAGTATTCGAATTTTATCTTTTTTAGAACACTGTTTTTCATTTTCCTTTTTCTCAAAATATGCCGACCATTATTATATTGAATTCAAAAAAGTATCATGAGCATCGTTCTAACCCATACCTATTATCTGCATGAAGATTATAAGGAGAAAAAAATCATGAAACCTTATGCTCCATTAGGGTTGCTTTATATCTCTGCATACTTGAATCAAAATGGAATAACAAATCATCTTTATGACTCTACTTTTTATAATTTAGAAGACCAATTAAAATATATTGAAGAAATACAACCAAAGGCAGTTGCAATTTATAGTAATATAATGACTAAGATTAATGTAATTACATTGATAAATATCTTAAAAACCAACGCTAAATATGGATTTCCAAAACTTATTTTAGGTGGTCCAGATGTGACTTACAATTGCAAAAATTACTTAAAAACGGGAGCCGACTTTTTAATTATTGGTGAAGGCGAACAAACCACTTTAGAGCTGTATCAAGCGATTGAAAATAAAACAGCATACGATACGATTTCTGGGATTGCTTATTTAGAAAAAAATGAAGTCATTAAAACCGCTGCTCGTATTAAAATGAAAGATTTATCGGAGTTGCCATTGCCAAATAGGGCTGCAATTCCCGTAGAGAAATATTTAGAGACTTGGAAATCACACAGTGGAAAAAGTTCAATGACGGTGAGTACACAAAGGGGTTGTCCTTACACGTGTAAGTGGTGTAGTACAGCTGTTTATGGTCTAAGTTATAGAAGGCGTCCTGCAGCACTGGTGGCTCAGGAACTAAAAATGCTAAAAGACACTTACAACCCAGATCAAATTTGGTTTGTAGATGATGTATTTTCTGTAAGCCATAAATGGATTAAAGAATTTCACAAAGAAGTGATTCAACAAAAGGCAATTATTCCTTTTGAATGCATTACAAGAGCAGAACGTTTAAATGAAGAGGTATTACAGTTGTTAAAAGAGGCGGGATGTTTTCGAATTTGGATTGGTGCAGAAAGTGGATCACAGAAAATTATAGATGCCATGGATAGACGTGTCGATGTTGGTGTTGTAAAAGAAGCCATTCAAAAAACCAATGCTCTAGGCATAGAAACGGGTACATTTATTATGGTTGGATATCCTGGTGAAGATGAAGACGATATTAATGAAAGCATACGGTATTTAAAAGCTGCAAATCCAACGCATTTTACAATTACAGTTGCCTATCCCATAAAAGGGACATCGCTTTATAATGAGATTGAAGATAAAATCACAGTTCAACCCAATTGGAACACTTCAACGGATAGAGACATTGACTTTAAACGGACCTATTCTCGCAAATTTTATGACTATGCGGTGCGACGTATTGTAAATGAAGTAAATTATAACAAGGAACGATTAGACAAAAGAAATATTAAAAAATTAATCACATTCAAACTAAAATCTGTTGGAGCTGCGGTTTTAATGAAATTAAGCAAGTAATTAAGGCCCAACTGTAACAAATGATGTAGAAATAACTCAAATTGTAACTTGATTTTCACAAGTAATTATAAATGACAAACCCACAATTAAAAAAAAATGCAATACGTTTTTTGCCTGTCCTTCTAAATGGTGTTAGAAGCATTTTAAGTCCTGTGCTTGGAATTTTATTTTCGTATGCAATTGTTACTTTTTTTTCAAAAGAACTTTGGGGGGATTTTGTAGAATATTTATTGTTCTTTCTAATTGTTTCATTAATTAATAATTGGGGAAGCAGAACATTTTTAATGCGGGCGTTTAGTCAAAACCCTAAAAACATAGTTACTGATTGGCAAGCACTTTTTATGGCACGCTTACCTGTATGTATGCTTTGTGTAATTAGTGTTTTCTTTTTTTTTGAGTTTTACCTTACTCTTTTTATGATCATATGGATTGTTAGTGCTTTTGTGTATCATTCATTTTTTTCAATTATTTTTTACAATAGAGAGTATGAAAAGATGATTGCAATTGAGATGCTATCATTTTTAGCACTTCTTTTTTTAGTGTATTTACAAAGAGAAAACCTGAGCAGTTTCGTGCTCGTTCAAAGTTATGCAATACATGTTTTTGTAAAAGCACTAGTAGCAATCATATTTTATCCGTTATTTTTTAATTTTAAGTCCTTTCAATTCAACTCAAAATTATTATGGATTAGTTTTCCGTTTTTTTTACTAGGAATTTCAGGGTTTCTTCAATCTAAAATAGATATCTATGCCTATAGTTTTTATTACGATGGCAAACCTTTGGGGGAATATCAAATTATATCCGGTTTCTTTATTTTTTCACAATCAATGGTTATGCTCCTTATTTTTCCTTACGTAAAGAACATTTACCGAATGTCAACAAAGAGTATTGATCTTATTAGAAAAAATAGTGCCATTTATGGATTTGTACTCAATTCAATTGTTGTAGTTAGCATCTATTTCGCACTTTTACTTTTTGATATTAAATTGTCAATAATTCAAGTTATTTTAGGATTTATGATAGGATATCCTTGTTATATTTATACCCTAGATATCCTCTTACTTTTCAAAAAACACAAAGAATATTTTGTTATTAAAATCTCTATAATATGTTTAGGGATTAATTTTTTGGTATCTGTTTTATTATTACATTTAGATTATAATATAACAGGGACATTGGCGGGGAATGCTGCTGCACAGATACTAGCGCTATATTGTTATCTTAATCTAAGAAAAACAAAGAACGTGTCTAACAATTTAAAAATTGATATGTAAATGGTTGGTGCATTAGTAAAAAAAGCAAATCAAGAATTATTTCCAAAAAACTATCTTTTTGCCCCCGAATGGATTGTTTTAGGCGTTAATAATGTGTGTAACCTGCATTGTAAAATGTGTGATGTTGGCACAAAAAACTTAGAAAGTAATTTTGCACAAAATCTCGTAGGCACACACCCTATTAATATGCCTTTAGAATTGATTGAAAAAGTTATCAATCAAACTGCTATGTATTATCCAAAAGCAAAATTGGCATATGCTTTTACAGAACCAATGGTCTATCCTCATTTAATAGAATCATTACAATTAGCAAACGCTAAAAATTTATATACAACAGTAACTACAAATGCACTTACATTAAAACAAAAAGCGATAAAATTATCAGAAACTAAACTCAACGAATTATATATCTCCTTAGATGGTCCTCAAGCTATTCACAATGAAATAAGGGGGCATAATAAGTCTTTTCAGAAAGCAATTGAGGGCATTGAAATTATTTCAAAACAAAAACACGTACCAAGAATTTCTATTATTTGTGCTATCACAGAATGGAACATAGGTCATTTAACAGAACTATTAGAAGCACTAAAGCCGTATCCCATTTACGAAGTAGGGTTTATGCACACCCAGTTTAATACGCTCGAGTCTGCTAAAATACACAACCAATCTAAATGGGGTGTTGACTACCCAGCACACGATTCAAATGTAGATATTATTGATTTTTCTAAAATGAATCTCGAAATATTAAGCAATGAAATCTCATCAATTAAAAAAGAAAAACTCCCATTTAATGTCTATTTTTCTCCAGAAATACAATCCTTAGAAGGTTTGGAAAATTATTATCACAATACCACTAATTTTATTGGAAAGTCATGTAATGCAGTATTTACAAATCTAATGATTAAATCAGACGGTAGTGTAATTCCAGCGCACGGAAGGTGCTATAACCTAACAGTAGGCAACTTGTACAATTCAAGTTTAAAAGACATTTGGAAATCCCCTATATTAAAGAAATTAAGAACCGATTTAACATCCGCAGGCGGCTTATTCCCAAGTTGTAGTAGATGCTGTAGTGCTGTATAATTAATGAAAAACAAACTCATCATATTCAATCCAAGAAGTGCCAATGCCAAGCATAGAATACCAAATTCTATCCTTCAAGTTGGTGCAGCTATACATGGAAAATACGACTATGTATTTGTGGATGGAAACCTCGAAAAAAACCCCTTAGAAGTCATCTGTAATTATTTAAAAACAGGTGATTTTGGTTATTTCTGTTCCACAGTAATGCCAGGTCCACAATTAAAACAAGCCATTCCATTTACAAAAAACATAAAAGATGATTTTCCAAATATTAAAATTATTTGGGGTGGTTATTTTGCATCCAATCAATACAAAGTCTGTATGGACTCCGGTTTGGTAGATTATATTGTTAACGGTCCTGGAGATGTGGCATTTCCATCGCTTTTAGAACTTATCAAACGTCCAGATTTTAATCTCGACACACATGAAAAAGAGCTAGGAAGTATTAAAAACCTCATTTTTAGAAACTCAAAAGGGGAACTCACAAAAACAGCCAAAGAAGACCTACTAGATCAAGACACATTACCGGATCTACCTTATCGTTATTTAGATACGTTTTACCCTGTAAAAAATTATTTAGCAAAAACGTTTATGGGCAAAACAACCCTGTCTTATCATTCAAGTATGGGATGTCCGTTTACCTGTTCATTTTGCGGCATTGTACCGATTTTTAATGCACGTTGGAAAGGAAAATCCGCCGAAAATATATACAAAGATGTGCGTTACTTTAAAGAAAACTATAATATAGATGCTATTGAATTTCATGACAATAACTTCTTTACTTCCAAAAAAAGAGTGCTCGAATTTTCGAAGCTAATTCTAAATGACAACATAAAATATTGGGGAGAAGGACGGATTGACACTATTAATAAATATACAGATGAAGAATTACATTTGATGAAAAAAGGGGGTTGTGAAATGATTTTTCTAGGGGCAGAAACAGGAAATGATGCAGTATTAAAACAAATGAATAAAGGCGGCACACAAACTGGAACTATGATTAAAGACTTTGCATTACGCATGAAAACTATTGGAATTATTCCAGAAATGTCTTTTGTATTAGGGATGCCTGCTGACACTGAAAAAGAAGTCTATGACAATATACTTTGGGATATCAATTTTATAAAAGAAATTAAAGCCATAAACCCCAATACCGAGATTATCATTTATTTATACAGTCCCACCCCAACAAAAGGATCAAAATTATACAAGCAAATTTTAGAAGCTGGATTTTCTTTTCCAGAAACCATAGAAGAATGGATTTCTCCAAGTTGGGAAAATTTTGACTTGCGAAAAAACCCATTAACTCCATGGCTAAAGCCATATATGATTGATACAATTCAAAATTTTGAAACGGTTTTAAATGGCAACTACCCAACGGTTTCCGACTTTAGAATTAAAGGCTACAAAAAGAAAGTGCTTCAACTGCTTTCTAATTGGCGTTATAAAACAGGGGTTTATAACTATCCGTATGAAATTAAAGCCTTCCAAAAAATTTGGAAATACCGTCAACCAGAAATTGAAGGATTTTATTCAGAATAATGATTAGAAAACTAATAAAAACATTCGACCCTATTTTAAAATGGTTCTATAAACGCTACAGCTCTAAACCCAGAAAGTATCGTTACCAAAACATTGAGGTCATCGTGTACCCCGAAGTATTTCCACCTCATTTTACAATCAGTACTAAATTGCTGTTAGATTTTATAAAACCCCTTGATTTAAAGGAAAAAAAAGTTTTAGAGCTAGGATGTGGCTCCGGTATAATTAGTCTTTTAGCGGCTTCGAAAGGTGCTTTAGTTACTGCATCAGATATTAATAAGACCGCCTTAAAAGCATTGGAAAAAGCAAGTATAAAAAATGGTTTACCTGTTCATATTATTTATTCGAATCTTTTTAATGAATTACAAGAAAAACACTTTGACTACATCATAATCAATCCGCCTTATTACCCGAAAACTCCAAAAAACACCAAAGAACATGCTTGGTTTTGTGGTGAAAATTTTGAATATTTTGAAAAATTATTCCAACAACTCCCCTCTTATATTGAACACTCTGAAGTGTTAATGATTTTATCCGAAGATTGTGATTTGGAAAAAATAACAACTATTGCTCAACAGTATGCTCTTAAATTAAATAAGGTATTCGAGAAAAAAGTAATGACAGAAACAAATTATATTTTTAAAGTCCACAACTAGTTTTTATGCAAGTTTCAAAACTCCTTAATTCACACTCTATCGATTTTTTACAATTAAAGAGGCAGTCTGAAAAGCTACTTTAATCAAGTTATTTAACGGCTACTAGTTCCACATCAAATATTAAACTAGCATTTGGAGGGATCACTCCACCGGCACCTTGAGCCCCATAACCTAAATGACTAGGAATTACAAAACGTGCTTTATCCCCTACATTTAAAAGCGCAACACCTTCATCCCATCCTGAAATAACCTGGCCAGTTCCGAGTGTAAACTCAATTGGTTCTTTTCTTTTGTAAGAAGAATCAAATACAGTCCCATCCGCTAATTGACCTTTATAATGTACTGAAACGGTAGCACCCTTCTCTGCTTTTGAACCACTTCCCTTTTGAAGTATTTGATAGCGAAGACCACTTTCTGTTTTTTCAAAACCTGTAGCTAGTTTGTCTAACTCTGCTTCTATAGCCGCTTTTTGTTTTGCGATATTTTTTTCGCGTTCACCTTCAAAAGTTCTAAATGCTTCTACCGCTTGAAATGCTTCTGCATCTGCACCAATAGCCAAAATTTCTAATGTTTCTAAAACATCTCCTTGAGTGATGGTATTTACTACATCTTGACCTTCAACCACGTTTCCAAATACCGTGTGTTTTCCATCTAACCAATCCGTTGGAATATGTGTAATAAAAAACTGACTTCCATTCGTTCCTGGGCCTGCATTAGCCATGGATAAAACCCCAGGTTTGTCATGCTTTAAATCGGGATGAAATTCATCCTCAAATTTATAACCTGGATTTCCTGTCCCTGTTCCGAGAGGACAGCCCCCTTGAATCATAAAATCTGGAATCACTCTATGAAAGTTAAGACCATTGTAGTATGGATCTCCTTGTTTTTTTACAGAATTTTCTAAGTTTCCTTGCGCTAACGCTACAAAATTTCCAACAGTTCCAGGTGTTTTTTGATATTCTAAGTTTACTAAAATGACACCTTTAGAGGTGTTGAATTTTGCGTATAAGCCTTCGTTCATGAGTGTAATTTTATTGTTTTTAAATCGCTGCAAATATAAGAAGGAATTATAAACAAAAAAGTTTAAGGAATAGTTTTATTAATTTGCTACTTCACTTATAAATTTAAGGCGATATAAGCGTAATTCTTGATCGTCGTATTCACCGTCAAATTCTTCAATAGCAGATTCTATATCATCGGTTTCAGATTCCATAAAATACTCGTGAATTTCTTCTTGTTGATCTTCATCAAATAATTCATCAATCCAATAATTAATATTTAATTTCGTTCCCGAAAATACAATGGCTTCCAATTCTCTAATAAAATCAGCCATATCCATTCCTTTAGCGGAGGATATATCGTCTAGGGGAAGTTTTCTGTCAATATTTTGAATGATATATAGTTTCAACGATGAGTTTAAACCGGTGGACTTGATAATCATATCTTCCATACGTTCAATCTCATTTTCATCGACATAACGCTTTATGAGTGCTACGAAATCTTTTCCATACCGCTTTGCTTTTCCTTCGCCAACTCCATGAATATTGTAAAGTTCTTCAACCGTAATTGGGTATTTAAGTGCCATATCTTCTAGAGATGGATCTTGAAAAATTACAAATGGAGGAACCCCAAGTTTTTTAGCATTTGATTTTCGAAGATCTTTAAGCATACGCATCAGAGTTGCATCTACGATATCTGAAGCGTTGTTATAATTACGATTCGTTTGTACGTTATAGGTGTGATCTTCCGTCATCATAAATGACTTTGGATGATCTATGAATTCACGTCCAGTAGGAGTGAGTTTTAACACGCCATAGGTCTCAATATCTTTGCGTAAATAGCCCGCAACAAGCACCTGTCTAACCAGAGCCATCCAATAAATCACATCATGGTTGCTTCCTTTTCCAAAAAAGGGCAATTCATTGGTACGGTGCGATTTTATAAGTGCATTCTCTTGACCTATCATCACATTTACTAGATCTTTACTTTTATATTTTTCGTGGGTATTTGAAACAATCTGAAGCAATAATTTTACTTCCTCCATTGCTTCGGTTTGTGGTTTTGGATTTCGAACATTATCATCCATATCGCCACCTTCCCCTGTTTCATTATCAAATGATTCGCCAAAATAATGCAATATAAATTTGCGACGCGACATGGATGTTTCAGCCATTGCGACGACTTCTTGCAACAAAGCAAAGCCAATTTCTTGTTCTGCTACTGGTTTTCCTGACATGAATTTCTCAAGCTTTTCGATGTCTTTGTAGGCATAATATGCCAAACAATGTCCTTCGCCTCCGTCACGACCTGCTCGCCCTGTTTCCTGGTAATAACTTTCAATACTTTTTGGTATATCGTGATGAATCACAAAACGCACATCTGGTTTATCAATTCCCATTCCAAAAGCAATGGTTGCCACCACAACATCAGTGTCTTCCATCAAAAACATATCCTGATGTTTAGAACGTGTTTTAGCATCTAACCCAGCATGGTAGGGCACTGCCTTAATTCCGTTTACTTGAAGAATTTGCGACAAGCCTTCGACACGTTTTCTACTAAGGCAGTAGATAATTCCGGACTTCCCTTCATTTTGTTTTACGAATCGAATAATATCATTATCAACTTGATCCGTTTTTGGTAATATCTCATAAAATAAGTTAGGGCGATTAAAGGAGGCCTTAAACGTTTGAGAATCTGTAGTTCCTAAGTTTTTAAGAATATCTTCTTGAACCTTAGGAGTCGCAGTGGCCGTTAATCCTATAATTGGAATATCATCCCCAATTTGAGTGATGATGTGTTTTAGGTTTCTGTATTCAGGTCTAAAATCATGTCCCCATTCACTGATACAATGCGCTTCATCAACAGCCATAAATGAAACTGTTTGTGATTTTAAGAATTCAATGTTTTCAAGTTTTGAAAGCGATTCTGGGGCAACGTATAAAAGTTTGGTAATTCCAGACTCTATATCCGATTTCACTTGTTTGATCTCGGTTTTATTCAAGGAGGAATTCAATACATGAGCAATGCCTTCATAATTAGAAATACCCCTAATCGCATCCACTTGATTTTTCATAAGTGCGATGAGTGGCGAGACCACAATAGCAGTTCCCTCCTGCATCAACGCAGGCAATTGGTAACAAAGTGACTTTCCGCCACCTGTTGGCATAATAGCAAAGGTGTGTTTTTTTTCTAAAACACTAACAATGACTTGTTCTTGCAGTCCCTTAAATTGATCAAAGCCAAAGAAAGTTTTTAGAGCTGCATGTAATTCTTTAGTCGATATGCTCATTTATGGTTAATTTCTTAATCTTATTTAAAAAAAAAGTGATTAAATGAATCAAAAATGGAATAAATCCAGAAACACTCCTATTTTTTTTGTTTTTTTGTAATGTGAATTAAAGATAGATATATTTAAATAAGTACACAACCAAAAATATAAAAAAATTGAGTTCAAAAAAATCGATAGTTGCATTAGCCAAAGAAACCATAGAAATTGAAAGTTTAGCAATATCTCAACTTGCAGGTTTTATTGATGAAACGTTTGCAGAGGCTGTTGAATTAATCCACAATTCTTCCGGCCGCGTTATTATAACAGGGATTGGAAAAAGTGCAATTATAGCAACTAAGATTGTAGCAACTTTAAACTCTACTGGAACTCCATCTGTATTTATGCATGCAGCAGATGCCATTCATGGCGATTTGGGACTAATTCTAACAGATGATATTGTAGTTTGTATTTCTAAAAGTGGGAACACTCCAGAAATTAAAGCACTCATCCCCTTTTTGAAGAATGCAGGGAATACATTGATTGCAATTACAGGAAACCAAAAATCAGTTTTAGCAGAGCAAGCTGACTTTGTATTCAATTCTTATGTAGAAAAAGAAGCCTGTCCGATTAATTTAGCGCCTACCACAAGCACAACTGCACAGTTGGTTATCGGAGATGCCTTGGCTGTTTGTTTGTTAGAACTTCGAGATTTTACAAAGGATGACTTTGCAAAATACCATCCGGGAGGTGCCTTAGGAAAACGATTGTTCTTAAAAGTGCGTGATGTCTTGGTTCATAACGAGATCCCTAAAGTAGATCCAGATGCCAGTGTTAAAAAAGTGATCATAGAAATTTCAGAAAAACGCAAAGGAGCTACCGCCGTTACTGTTAACAATAAAATTATTGGAATTATTACGGATGGAGATTTAAGACGTATGTTGTCTGAAACAGAAGACTTATCACAACAAAAGGCAGAAAATATTATGAGTAAAAACCCGGTATCCATAACAATAGATGCCATGGCAATTGATGCTATGGAATTGATGGAAACCCACGAAATTTCGCAACTCTTGGTTACAGACCAAGGAAACTATGCTGGTGTAATCCATATTCATGACCTTATAAAAGAAGGAATTATCTAATTATGGAAACACAAAAAGAAATGTCATTTTTAGATCATCTTGAGGAATTAAGATGGCATATCATCAGAGGTTTGGCTGCTGTTATGATTGCAGCAACAGCTGCTTTTTTGGCAAAAGCATTTATATTTGAAACCCTGATTTTTGGCCCCACCAAATCTGATTTTTTTACCTATGAATTTCTTTGTAATGCCTCAAAATTATTAGGATTTGAAAGTTTTTGTGATACCAATTTTGATTTTGAAGTTCAAAGTCGAACCATGGCAGGACAGTTTTCTGCACATATTTGGACTTCCATTACTTTTGGATTGATCGTTGCATTTCCTTATGTGTTGTACGAATTTTGGAAATTTATCAGTCCAGGGCTATATAGTAAAGAAAAAAACAGTTCAAGAGGATTTATTGTTATCTCCTCAATTCTATTTTTTATTGGAGTTTTATTTGGTTACTACATAGTTTGTCCACTCTCTATTAACTTCTTAGGAACCTATTCTGTAGCAGACCAAGTTCATAATGATTTTGATTTAAACTCTTATATAGGACTTATACGAGCATCTACACTAGCGTCTGGGTTTATTTTTGAGCTCCCTATTGTTATTTATTTCCTTACTAAAATAGGGTTGGTCACCCCTGAATTTCTTCGGAAAAATAGAAAGTATGCCCTAGTTATTGTATTGATTTTTGCCGCTATTATCACCCCTCCCGATATTGCGAGTCAAGTCATTGTTGCGATTCCCGTATTGATTTTATATCAAGTAAGCATACTAATTTCAAAACTAGTGTTACGAAACCAAAAAAGAAAAGAAAAAAATGGCAAATAAAGTAGAAGAATTTAATGCCTATCGCAAGAAAATGAACACCAAAATTCTTGCAGAAAACAATACCGTAATCAAACGCATTTTTAATTTAGATACGAATGCTTTTCAGGAAGGCGCTTTAAACACAGAAACAAAAGAACTTTTAGGGCTTGTCGCTTCTGCGGTTTTACGTTGTGATGATTGTGTGCGTTATCATCTAGAAAAATGCCATGAAGAAGGACTGAGTAGGGCACAAATTTCGGAAGCATTAAGTATAGCAACCCTTGTGGGAGGCACCATTGTTATACCCCATTTGAGACGTGCTTATGAATATTTAGATGTTTTAGAAGCCTAATAAATATAGACACATGAAATTAAGAGTCGAAAATTTAATGAAGTCCTATAACGGACGTAAAGTTGTAAAGGATGTTTCTCTTGAAGTAAATCAAGGTGAAATTGTGGGGCTTCTAGGGCCTAATGGTGCAGGAAAAACAACTTCTTTTTACATGGCTGTTGGTTTGATTAAGCCCAACGGCGGTGCCATCTATTTAGATGATAAAGAAATTACATCTTACCCAATGTACAAAAGAGCACAAAGCGGAATTGGATACCTAGCGCAAGAAGCTTCCGTCTTTAGAAAATTAAGTATTGAAGACAATATTTTGAGTGTACTTCAAATGACAAAACTTTCTAAAAAAGAACAAATTGATAAGATGGAATCTTTGATTGATGAGTTCAGTTTAGGACATATCAGAACCAATAGAGGTGATTTGCTTTCTGGAGGTGAACGAAGACGAACTGAAATCGCAAGGGCATTAGCAACCGACCCCAGTTTTATTTTACTCGATGAGCCATTTGCAGGAGTTGACCCTGTGGCCGTAGAAGATATTCAACGGATTATTGCAAGACTGACAAAGAAAAATATTGGCATCTTAATTACAGATCACAACGTGCAAGAAACCTTGGCCATTACAGATCGTACTTATTTAATGTTTGAAGGAAGTATTCTTAAAGCTGGAAAACCCGAAGTGCTCGCCAATGATGAGATGGTTCGGAAAGTATATCTCGGTCAAAATTTTGAATTGCGTAAAAAGAAATTAGAATTCTAAATTCCTTACGCTTTTTTTAAAAACGGTTTGATCATCTGCTTTAATACTTTTACTACTAAAAGCACTCCTATTCCTACACATAATCCTACTATAAAATCTCTTAAAATTCCTGGAATACTATCAAGGAGGTGATGAAAAATTGCAATGTTATGAGTAAATATACCCCCTGAGACAAGCAAAAGTGCTAATGTTCCAACAACTGACAAGAGTTTAATAATTACAGGCAAAGCATTAACCAATGTGTTTCCCATAAAGTGAACACTATTTTTCTGTCCATTACTCATTTGAATTAATTTCAGTCCAAAATCATCCATGCGAACAATGAGTGCCACAATCCCATACACACCGACTGTGGCTATGATGGATATAATACTAACTACGGCAATTTGAATCGTTAACGATTGATCCATTACAGTCCCTAAAGTAATGATAATGATCTCAATGGATAAAATAAAATCCGTAAGGATAGCCGATTTTATTTTCTTTTTTTCTAAGCTTAGAATTTTAGATTCTGAAAGCGATTCTGAAAAAGCATTAACAACCCTATGTTTATGCGGAACGATGTATTCAAAAATCTTTTCAGCCCCTTCATAGGCTAAATAAAACCCTCCTAAAACCAATATAATTGTGACCACTGATGGTAAAAATGCACTCAGTAAAAAGGCAAAAGGCAAAATAATCAGTTTATTCAAAAAAGAGCCTTTTGTGATAGCCCACAATACAGGTATTTCCCTAGAAGATACAAAACCCGATGCTTTTTCTGCGTTGACTGCCAAATCATCCCCGAGAATACCGGCTGTTTTTTTAGCTGATATTTTACTCATCACAACCACATCGTCCATAAGAACCGAAATATCATCTAATAACGCAAAAAAGCCTGAAGCCATAAAAAAAGTTTATTAATTATTTAGAGAGGATTGACAAAAATATATATGCTAAGATTATAAGTGGAATCCCTGAAAATTGAAAAACAGCAAGAAACACAAGCGATAAAACAACCAAGATGTAACGTGCAGCATTGTCTTTAAAACCCCATGTTTTAAATTTCAAGGCAATCAATTTAATAGGTGCATTTAACAAATAACAACTCACCAAGGTCAATACAATTAAAAACCAAGGGTTTAAAATAATAGCATTGATAGCATCACTGTTTTGATACTCCACTATTAATGGTAAAGAAATGATCAGAAGGGTATTTGCAGGCGTTGGCAATCCAATAAATGCATCTGATTGATTGGTAGAAATATTAAAATTTGCCAAACGGTATGCCGATGCTAAAGTGACTAACAAGCCAAAATAAGGGAGCAAATTAGAGGGAATCCAAGACAGTTTTGGTGCTAATCCCAATAAATAAAAAAGCACTAAACCAGGCACTAAACCACTGGTGACCATGTCCGCCAGAGAATCCAACTGCACACCAAGCTCACTTTGAACGTTTAATTTACGTGCTAGAAATCCATCAAAGAAATCAAAGAAAATACCAAGAAACACAAATAAGGCGGTAAATTTCATATGACCTTCTAAAGCAAAAATTACGGCTACACAACCAGAGAAGAGGTTTAATAATGTAATAAAATTAGGTATATATGATTTCACGATAAATTGTATTTAATTAGTAAAAATAATAAACTATTTTTGTTTTCAGTAAATAAACAACAATATCTAAAAAAAATTAGAGTTTACATTAGTGTTTATAAGATCATTTAAAAAAAGTCCTTGCAACTACTAAAATTCATCTTTATAATTTTGACACCCCTTTTGATGGTGTCCCAAACCACTCGAAACTATTCCAATGAATTTTTGAATATTGGGGTGGATGCTTCTGCCTTAGGAATGAGCAATGCAGTGGTAGCCTCTTCTAGTGACGTAAATTCTGGCTACTGGAATCCTGCAGGACTGGTACATCTAGAAGATAATGAAATTGCAATCATGCACTCGAGTTACTTTGCAAACATTGCCAACTATAATTACATCGCTTTTGCCATGCCTTTAGATGATCGCAGTGCTGTTGGACTGTCATTAATACGCTTTGGAGTTGATGACATTCTAGATACTACTAAGCTTATCGATCAACAAGGAGACATCAATTACGATCGAATAAATTTATTTTCTGCGGTGGACTATGCACTTATATTTTCCTATGCTAAAAAACTTCCCTTCAAAGGATTGAATTATGGAGTCAATGCAAAAGTAATTCGACGGATTATCGGAGACTTTGCCTCCTCTTGGGGGTTTGGATTGGACGCAGGGATTCAGTTTGAATCGAATGATTGGCAATTTGGTTTGATGGCTAGAGACATCACGACAACCTTTAATTCATGGGCAATTGATGCCGACCGACTTCAAGATATCAAAGATGCCATCCCAGGACAAAATCAAGAAGAACCAGAAGCGACCGAACTCACACTTCCTAAATTGCAACTTGGAGTCTCCAAACTGTTTACCTTCAATTATGATTACACACTAAGAACTGAAATTGATTTAATTTGTCGGTTTGAAGAAAACAATGATATAATCTCTTCTTCATTTGTGAGTATCAACCCTGCAATTGGTTTGGAATTTGGATATACCGATTTGGTGTTTTTTAGAGCGGGAGTCGGAAATTTTCAAAATGAATTGCAACTTGACAACTCCTCCCCTTTAACATTTCAACCTAATTTTGGCGTCGGGTTTAAATATAATGGTATATTTTTGGATTATGCCTTTACCGATATTGGCGATCAAAGTGCCGCCCTATACTCCAATGTATTTTCTCTCAAAATTGATTTAAGCATCTTTAGATAATGAACTTTAAAAAATTAATTACATTTTTACTCATCATCACAATCTTCTCTGTAAATGCACAGCTAGAGCTTACAACAGAATCTAAAATCAGTATTCTGACCATAGGACCTGGAACGTCCCTAAATGATGCTTTTGGACACACTGCAATTCGAATCAAAGACCCTATTTATAAATTTGATATTGTGTTTGATTATGGACGGTATGATTTTGAAACCGAGAATTTTTATTTGAAATTTGCACAAGGAAAACTTGATTATGAAATCAATCAATCTGATTTCAATACCTTTTTTGGCTATTATCAGTACAATAATAGAAGCGTTAAAGAACAACTATTAAACCTAAGTACCGAACAAAAAACAGCCTTATATTATCAGTTAAAAGAAGCCATAAAACCAGAGAATAAGTCTTACCTCTATGATTTTTTCTATAACAACTGTGCTACGAAAATCAAGGACGACATTGAAAATATCCTTGACAACCAACTCGCCTATTATCCGAAATCAACATTTAAACAATCTTCATTTAGAAATTTAATTCGTTCCGATCTCAACCAAAATTCTTGGGGAAGTTTCGGTATTGATATTGCATTGGGGTCAAAAATTGACCAAATTGCAAGTGTCGAAGAACATATGTTTTTGCCTAAATACTTGTATCAACTCCTAGAAAATGCACGTTTAAAAACCGACAATTCGAGACTCGTATCCACCTCAAAAACACTGAACCCTTCAGATGCAATCACAAAAACTAATTTTTTTAGCAGTCCACTTTTCATCCTAGGAATTCTAGCACTCATCATGCTTTTTATCACCTATAACAATTACAAAAACAACAGCCGCAGCAAATGGCTCGACATTAGTTTATTTGCCTTTACAGGCGTTGTTGGCGTTCTTTTTTTGCTGCTCTGGTTTGCGACCGACCATCAGACCACAGCCTATAACTACAACCTTTTATGGGCCTTTGCTCTCAATATTCTATTCATACCTTCAATTTGTAAATCAAAACTCAACAATCGTGGACTGAGCTATCTAAAATTCCTTGTATTACTCATGTGTTTAATGGGATTGCATTGGATTACAGGCGTTCAATCCTTTGCCATTGGACTGATTCCTCTTCTCATTGCTATTCTTGTGCGGTATTTATTTTTAATTCATCATTTCAAAACCGCAATTCGTCTATAATTATCCTTTCTTTGCAAAAACAAAATTTTGAATTACCTCAACGTAGAAAACATATCGAAGTCATACGGCGAACTTAATCTGTTCGAGAATCTTTCTTTCAGTATTCATAAAGATCAAAAGATCGCTTTTGTGGCTAAAAACGGGACTGGTAAAACATCTATTTTAAATATCCTTTCAGGAAAAGACAGTCCAGATACGGGGCAAATCATCTACCGAAAAGGACTGCGAACTACGTTTTTGTCACAAGAACCCGTTTTGGATCAAAACCTAACGATTGAGGAAACTATATTTAATTCAGACAACCCGATTTTAAAAGTCATAAATACCTACCACGCTGCACTCGAAAATCCAGACGATAGTAAACTCTATCAAACTGCATTTGATGATATGGAGCGCTATCAAGCTTGGGATTTTGAAACCCAGTACACACAAATACTTTTTAAGTTAAAACTTGAAAAATTAGACCAAAAAGTAAAGGAACTTTCTGGAGGTCAACAAAAACGTTTAGCCTTAGCCAACACACTGTTAAGTAAACCTGATTTACTTATTTTGGATGAGCCTACAAACCATTTGGATTTAGAAATGATTGAGTGGTTAGAATCGTTTTTTGCAAAGGAAAACATCACCTTATTTATGGTTACTCACGACCGGTATTTTTTGGAGCGTGTATGCTCAGAAATTATTGAGCTCGATGAAGGTTGTATTTATAATTATAAAGGAAACTACTCCTACTACCTCGAGAAAAAAGAAGAGCGTATTGAGCGTGAAGCAATTGAAACCAATAAATCCAAACAGCTCTATAAAAAAGAACTCGGTTGGATGCGGCGACAGCCAAAAGCACGAACCACCAAATCGAAATCAAGAATTGATGATTTTTATGAAATAAAAGAGCGTGCCAGCAAACGTCGAAATGATCATCAAGTTCAATTGGAAATCAATATGGAGCGCTTGGGGACTAAGATTTTAGAACTCTATAAAGTTTCCAAAGCCTTTGAAGAAAAAGTCATTTTAGACCGGTTCGAATACGTGTTTCAACGGGGCGAACGCATTGGGATTATTGGAAAAAATGGCACTGGAAAATCGACGTTTCTAAACATGATTACGGGAGGACTAAAGCCCGATAGCGGTAAAATCATACAAGGAGAAACCATTAAATTTGGCTATTATACACAAGATGGTATCAAACCAAAACCAATGCAAAAGGTAATTGATGTGGTACGTGAATTTGGGGACTATATTCCTTTGATGAAAGGCAAGCAAATAAGTGCACAACAACTCCTTGAACGCTTTTTATTCAGCCGTAAAAAACAATACGATTTTGTAGAAAAACTCAGTGGTGGCGAAAGAAAACGCCTCTATTTGTGTACGGTTTTGATTCAAAACCCAAACTTTCTGATTCTCGATGAACCAACCAATGATTTGGATATTGTCACTTTAAATGTTTTGGAAAACTTCTTACTTGATTTTCCAGGCTGTTTGTTAGTCGTTTCACATGACCGTTATTTTATGGATAAAATTGTGGATCATTTATTTGTATTTCGTGGCGAAGGAGTTGTAGAAGATTTTCCGGGAAATTACTCCGATTTTAGAACTTATGAAGACAGTACGCCAGTGGCGGCAGAACCAAAGAAAACAACACTCTCAAAGGCATCTAAAGACAGTCAATCCGAAGCGAAGTTAAATTTTAACGAACAAAAAGAGCTCAATAATTTGGAGAGTAAGTTGAAATCGCTTGAATTTGACAAAAAAGAAATGGAAGCAAAATTTCTTGTTCCAGAAATAGATATGGAAACTATAGAAATGCTTTCTGATCAATTAAAACGCTTAAACGAAGTGATTGAGGAAAAAGAAATGAGATGGCTAGAATTAAATGAAAAACTAAATTGAATCCACTAGTATCCTATTTAAAATTTTGGTGGCACTCCAAAAACGAGCATGGCGTCCACTCCCCTTTTGTCTTTAATTTGATTACCAAGTGTTTTTATGACCGTTCAAATCACAGTGCCTACCCACAACTTTCTAAAAATAATTCAAACTCAAAATTTTTAGTTCGTTTAAGCGCTTATTTTAAATTTGACAACTATTTTTTATCTGAAACCATTCAACCAGAATTTGAACAAGCCTTCAATATAGAACAGCAAACAATTTCATTTAAAACAATTGAGGATCTAAAAAATCAAGAGTCTAAAATCTCAAAAACACCCAGTTTAATTTGTCTCGATTTAATCAAGGTTAAAGTACATTCTATCCCTAAAATACTTCAAATTTGTCACAAAGACTCCTTAATACTTATTCCTTCTATCAGAGGATCAAAAGACTCCTTTAATCATTGGAATCAATTGAAGTTGCGTTCAGAAGTCTCTGTATCGATTGATACTTTTTATTGGGGTTTGTTGTTTTTTAGAACCGAACAACCCAAAGAACATTTCACAATAAGGCTCTAATTTCTTGCGGATTGGAATATTACTACTAACTTTAGACCTCAAATTGACATAAGAAAACCTATAATAAGCAATACCCCAGACGAAATAATTAAATAATTACAGATGAAAATCTACACAAAAACAGGTGACAAAGGGACTACGGGGCTTGTAGGGGGCACACGCCTACCAAAGCACAATCTGAGAATCGATTGTTACGGCACCATCGATGAATTGAACTCCTACCTTGGTTTGATCCGCGATCAGGAGATCTCAAAAGACCATAAAACAACACTTCTAGAAATTCAAAACCAATTGTTTGTTATTGGGTCGCTTTTGGCAACAGATCCCGAGTTGCTTAAGGATGAGACCAAAAGAAAACGCCTTGGAATCACCTTTCTCAACCCGGAAGCGATTATATTTTTAGAAACAGAAATTGATGCGATGAATTGTGAATTGCCTCCAATGACCCATTTCATTTTGCCTGGAGGCCATCAAACCGTGTCATTCTGTCATATTGCCCGTTGTATATGTCGTCGTGCTGAGAGAACAATCTCTAAACTAAGTGTTGAACAGCCCACGCAACCCGAAGTATTAATCTATTTAAATCGCTTGTCGGACTTCATTTTTGTAATGGCACGAAAATTGTCTAAAGAATTAAAGGCGGAGGAAATCAAATGGATTCCTAATAAACCTTCTTAAATTAGGAGGTCATTAACACCCGTTTCTGACCTAACTATTGTTTAGTTAATCAGATGCTATTGAAACGTTCATAACTTTATTGATGAAATAAATGCTTTTTTACTTGAATTTTTCAACTAAAAAATTATTTTTGCAAAAATTAAACACTTCAACAAATGTATTGGACATTAGAATTAGCCTCTTACCTAAGTGACGCGCCTTGGCCAGCCACTAAAGATGAATTGATAGATTATTCTATAAGAACAGGAGCTCCTCTAGAAGTTGTGGAAAACCTTCAATCTATTGAAGATGAAGGAGACTCCTATGACTCCATCCAAGAAATCTGGCCTGATTATCCATCAGATGAAGATTATCTTTGGAATGAAGATGAATATTAAAAACTCAAAAATTATTTAAAAAAGTCTCAAATGAGGCTTTTTTTTTGCTTTATTTCACAAAGAAAATAACAACAAACTGTATCTTTGACTGTCCATACATTTAAAGATGATTAAAATAAAACCCTAAAATGAGTTTACTGAATTCGGTACTAAAAGTATTTGTTGGAGATAAATCCAAACAAGACGTCAAGGCAATCATGCCGATCGTTGATAAGATAAAAACCTTTGAAGCCTCTACTTCTGCATTAAGTAATGATGCGTTACGATCTAAAACACAAGAGTTTAAGTCTAGAATTTCGGAGGCTTGTGAAGCGCTTGAAAATTCAATTTCTGAATTATATACAGAAGCAGATACTACAGAAGACATCGACCGAAAAGAAGATATTTATCAAGAAATTGATGGCTTAAAAGATGACGTATATGCGAAAACACAAGAGGTTTTAGATGCCATTCTTCCAGAAGCTTTTTCGGTTATCAAAGAAACGGCCAGACGTTTTGTGGACAACCCACAAATTGAAGTGACTGCAAGTCCTTATGATCGAGAACTCTCAGGCTCTAAAGACTATGTGACATTAAATGGTGAAAAAGCAATTTGGGCAAACTCTTGGGATGCCGCTGGAAAGCCAATTACTTGGGATATGGTGCATTACGACGTGCAGCTTATAGGGGGTGTGGCGATGCATCAAGGGAAAATAGCTGAAATGCAAACAGGAGAAGGAAAAACACTCGTAGCAACGCTCCCAGTTTATTTAAATGCGATTACAGGCAAAGGAGTTCACTTGGTTACCGTGAATGACTACTTAGCAAAACGTGACAGTGCTTGGATGGCACCTATTTTTCAGTTTCATGGATTGAGTATTGATTGTATTGATTACCACAAACCAAATTCTCAAGAACGAAAAAACGCCTACAATGTCGACATTACTTACGGAACTAATAATGAATTTGGATTTGATTACTTAAGAGATAATATGGCACATACGCCAGACGACCTTGTGCAACGTCCTCCCCATTATGCCATTGTCGATGAAATTGATTCTGTTTTAATTGATGACGCACGAACACCTTTGATTATTTCTGGTCCAATTCCTCAAGGCGATCGTCATGAGTTTATGGAGTTGAAACCGAAAGTACAAGACATTGTTGGAGTGCAACGAAAATACCTTACAGGAGTTCTTGCAGAGGCTAAAAAATTGATTGCAGCTGGCGACACTAAAGAAGGTGGGTTTCAATTGTTGCGTGTTTTTAGAGGAATCCCAAAAAACAAAGCATTAATTAAATTTTTAAGTGAAGAAGGCATCAAACAACTCCTTCAAAAAACGGAGAATTTTTATATGCAGGACAACAATAGAGAAATGCCCAAAGTGGATGAAGCCCTCTATTATGTAATTGATGAAAAAAATAATCAGATTGAATTATCTGATAAAGGAGTTGATTATTTATCTGGAAAAGACAACCCTGACTTTTTTGTAATGCCCGAAATTGGCATGGAAATTTCAAAAATTGAAAACCAAAACCTCACACCTGAAAAAGAAGCCGAACTCAAAGAAGAACTATTTAGGGAGTTTGGAATCAAGTCGGAACGAATTCACACCCTCAATCAACTTTTAAAAGCCTATGCCCTCTTTGAAAAAGACATTCAATACGTGGTCATGGACAATAAAGTGATGATTGTTGATGAGCAAACTGGGCGTATTATGGACGGTCGTCGATACAGTGATGGACTGCATCAAGCGATTGAAGCCAAAGAAAATGTAAAAATTGAAGCCGCCACACAAACCTTTGCAACCGTTACCCTACAGAATTACTTTAGAATGTACCGCAAGCTTTCTGGAATGACAGGAACAGCAGTGACCGAAGCAGGTGAATTTTGGGAAATCTATAAATTGGATGTCATCGAAATTCCAACCAACCGTCCCATTGCAAGAGATGACCGCGAAGATTTAGTGTATAAAACCAAACGTGAAAAATACAATGCTGTTATTGAGGAAGTTACTAATTTATCCAAAGCAGGACGTCCTGTACTTATTGGAACTACCAATGTAGAAATTAGTGAGTTATTAGGAAAAATGTTGAGCATTCGTAAAATCCCTCACAACGTCTTAAATGCGAAGTTGCATAAAAAAGAAGCCGATATTGTAGCGGAAGCTGGACAGCCCGGACAGGTGACCATTGCAACCAATATGGCGGGTCGTGGAACGGATATCAAACTCTCCGAAGAAGTAAAAGCGGCAGGCGGATTGGCAATTGTAGGTACTGAGCGTCACGATTCTCGACGTGTGGACAGACAGTTACGTGGACGTGCGGGACGACAAGGAGATCCAGGAAGCTCACAATTTTATGTGTCTTTAGAAGACAACCTCATGCGGCTTTTTGGAAGCGAACGTATTGCCAAAATGATGGACCGTATGGGACTCGAAGAAGGAGAAGTAATTCAACACTCCATGATTTCAAAGTCCATTGAACGTGCACAGAAAAAAGTAGAAGAAAACCAGTTTGGAGTTCGTAAACGTCTTTTGGAATATGATGATGTGATGAATTCTCAGCGTGAAGTGGTTTACAAACGTCGCTACAATGCCTTGTTTGGAGAACGTCTTCGTGTCGATTTGGCAAATATGATTTATGACACCTCAGAAATTATTGTGGAAGACAACAAAGCCAATAATGATTATAAAAACTTTGAGTTTGAATTGATTCGTTATTTCTCAATGAGTTCACCTGTTACAGCAGATGAATTTGCAACAATGACAGCACAAGAGGTTTCTGGAACGGTTTACAAAACAGCCTTTCAACATTATATTTCCAAAATGGAACGCAATGCGGAATTGGCATTTCCAGTCATTCAAAATGTTTATGAAACTCAGCGTGATAAATTTAAGCGTATTGTGGTGCCTTTTACGGATGGTGTCAAATCACTGCAAGTAGTAACCGATCTGGAAAAAGCCTATCAAACCAACGGAAAACAGTTGGTAACCGATTTTGAGAAAAATATTTCTTTAGCCATTATTGACGATGCATGGAAGACGCATTTACGAAAAATGGACGAGCTGAAACAATCGGTGCAATTGGCAGTACACGAACAAAAAGATCCTTTATTGATTTATAAATTTGAGTCGTTTGAACTGTTTAAGTCCATGATTGACCAAGTAAATAAAGACGTGATTTCTTTCTTATTTAAAGGCGAGATTCCACAAGAAACTGCCAATGTCATTCAAGAGGCAAAAGCACGCCGCCGCGAAAAAACACAAACATCAAAAGAAAACATTCAAAACCTAGACGAGCGTTCTGCAGAAGCTAGGGCAGCTGGGAACACCCAACGACAACCACAAGTGGTGGAAACGATAGTTAGAGACCAACCAAAAATTGGACGTAACGACCGTGTGACTATTAAGCATGTGATGAGTGGCGAAAAAAAGACTGCAAAATTCAAGCAAGCGGAACCGCTCATTGCCAAAGGCGAATGGGTGCTGATTAATGAATAAAGAGCCTTTACTTGCAAAATTAAACTGTTAAAATCACGTGTATCTTTTGGATATACGTGATTTTTTTATAATTTTTATGCCTGATTTTGACCCCAAATCGAAGTCTTCAAAAAAAACCAATTATTCGAAAAGTAAGCTGTTAAGAAGCTTAAGGCGTCATTTCCTTGGATTTTTCTGTATTAATCCAGGGACTTGCGTAGCGGAGCTGTGTCTAGCTAACAAATAAGTGAGGTGAAGAAATTAGTAAAGATTGAATGAAAAATATCCAGTTAATACCCCGTAATTTCAGGAATGAATCCATCGTTATGATTCAGTTTCCATATGACAAAGCACTTATTGGTTGTGTTAAAACAATTGAAAACACGCGTTGGAGTCAATCTTTATGTGCATGGTATATGAAAAAAAATGATTTTAATTTACATCGTATTTTTAATGTTTTTAAAAGTATTGCCTACGTAGATTACTCGGCTCTAAGAACAACAAAGGATTCTTTTAAAACTATCCGTAAAAATCAAATACGAACCTATTCAAAGACGCCAATCCCAAAAATCTATTTTGAACAATTAAAACTAAAACGGTATAGCGAAAACACTATTAAGAGTTATGTGTCGGAATTGAAAAAGTTTTGCACATTTTATGCCCCACAGGATTTGGATACACTGACTACAGATGATATCAAAAATTATCTTTTACATCTGGTCCATAAAAATAAAGTTTCGACTTCTTGCCAAAACCAAGCGATTAGTGCCATTAAGTTTTATTATGAAAAAATATTAAAACATCCTAAACTTAAATTTGATATTGAACGCCCTAGAAAATCAAAAACGTTACCAAAAACAATATCCGAGAAAGAGGTCTTAAATTTGCTGAAACACACTATCAATTTAAAGCATAAATCTATCATTGCCTTACTGTATTCGTCTGGACTACGTGTTAGTGAGTTGATTGCTTTAAAGGAAGAGCATCTTAATTTTGAAAATTACACTATTTTCATAAAACAAGCTAAAGGGTTTAAAGATAGAATTACGGTATTAGGAACTTCAACGGCTAGTGTTATTAAAAAATATATTGAAAATTATAACCCAAAAGACTATTTATTTGAGGGCCAAAATGGGGGTAAATATTCAGCAAGAAGTATTAACAAATTTATACAACGTAATGCCAAAGCAGCCGGAATTTCACAGCATATATCGGCACATACATTACGTCATAGTTTTGCTACACATTTACTAAACAATGGTACCGATATCCGGCTAATTAAGGAATTATTAGGACATAATTCTATAAAGACTACTCAGATATACACACATGTAAGTGATTGTAATTTACGGCAAATAGAGAGTCCTATAGACACACTAATTAGGGTTCAAAATACTGAAAATCAAATAATTAAAACAAATAGCTTAACCAAAAAATATATTGGAAATATCGAAACCAGTTCCGATATACAGTAGTTAGCAAATATTAAAACCAAACATTATGCGAAAAACCATTTTAATTTTGACTTTAGGAATTTTGATAAATGCTTGCGCTACACTTCCCTCTACTAAAATACCACAATCATTTAGTCCGAATAATGATAGCGGAATGGTTATTGGCTCAATAGCATTCAAAAATGAAAAACCGATTTTTAATGGTTATATGTTTTATTATACTGGAAATGGAATCAAAAGGATTACTGCCAACAAAATGGTTAGAATAAATCCAGAGCAGATGGCAAAAATGAAATTTAAACCTGACTTTTACGATGGAGATAAAGCCGTATATTATTTCTCTATTCAAGAACCTGATGGACAATATTCATTTTCCAACTTTCGAATCCACGAAAATGGTGGATATGTTCAATCAACAGGAGACATTCCAATTGACATTGAATTTAAAATCGAAAAAGGAAAAGTAAAATATTTAGGTGAAATTTATGTCGACTACAACCAGTCATTAATCGAATTGAATGACGAAAGAAAAAGAGATTTGATTAAACTGAAAGAAAAATTCCCAAATTTAAAAATAGAATAACATTTGCTAACAACGTGTATAATTCATTGCTGGTTTTGTGTGTACTCGGAAAATCCTACGATTTTCCTCTGGTTCGTTTTCTTTTATTAACTTAGTTCTTCCCAACGCAACAAACCATACACAAGACCGTTACCAAATTAACGACTGACATTCTTCACATCCCACAAAAAATAGAGCGTTGTATTTCAATTTCTTCTAACAACTAACCTCTATTTCCCCCCTTAACAACCTCCCAAAACTCAATTAATACTATGCATGCATAACTTTTTTACTTTTTACTATGCGTGCATAACATATTTACTTATCTTTGGGTTAAGATATTAGAGAACTCATGAAAGATAAAACAATAGATTATGTTTTGAGAACCACTTGGTTGGCAGTTCAAAAAATGTATAATGAAGAAGCTTCCGAATATGGAATAACAATGGCAACAGGATTCACACTCTTAAGTGTTGACCCACAAAATGGAACTCCTTCAACCTCGTTAGGTCCAAAAATGGGAATGGAAGCAACCAGTCTGTCAAGAATTTTAAAAACATTAGAAGACCTGAATTTAATAGAACGCCTACCAAACCCAAATGATGGTCGTGGTGTGCTTATACACCTCACAAAATCGGGGATAAAAAATAGAGAAGAAGTAAAACAAAATGTTTTAAAATTTAACAATACTGTAAAATCAGAGGTTTCAGAAGAAAAACTAAACCACTTTTTTGAAGTTTCTGATTCTATCATGAACCTCATATCAAATAAAAAAATATTCTAACAACACTAAATACACTTAGATGAAAACAAGACGAATTAATAAGATTGCCATTATAGGATCTGGAATTATGGGAAGCGGAATAGCCTGCCATTTTGCAAATATTGGTGTCGAAGTATTGCTTTTAGATATTGTTCCAAAAAACCTTAACGACAAAGAAAAAGCAAAAGGCTTAACCCTAAACGACAAAGCCGTTAGAAATCGATTGGTAAACGACGCACTTATGGTCTCTTTAAAATCGAAACCCTCCCCTATTTACAATCAAAAATTTGCAAGCCGAATTACAACTGGAAATTTAGAAGATGACATCGCAAAAGTAGCCAATGTCGATTGGATTATGGAAGTAGTCGTGGAGCGCTTGGACATCAAAAAAATGGTGTTTGAAAACTTAGAAAAATACCGAACCCCAGGGACTCTCATCACCTCCAACACTTCAGGAATTCCCATAAAATTTATGAGCGAAGGCCGTAGTGAAGAATTTCAAAAACACTTTTGTGGGACACACTTTTTCAATCCCGCGCGTTATCTGAAATTATTTGAAATTATTCCAGGTCCAAAAACAGATCCCTCAGTTTTAGAATTCTTAAATAGCTATGGCGAACAGTTTCTTGGAAAAACATCAGTCATCGCCAAAGACACCCCTGCATTTATTGGAAATAGAGTTGGTATTTTTAGCATTCAAAGTCTATTTCACGCTGTTAAAGACTTAGGACTTACAATTGAAGAAGTTGATAAATTATCTGGACCCGTCATTGGTCGTCCAAAATCGGCAACCTTTAGAACTGTAGATGTTGTGGGATTAGACACCTTAGTACATGTGGCTAATGGCATTCGAGAAAATTGCCCTAACGATGAACGTTTAGAGCTGTTTGAACTACCCGATTTCATCACAACGATGATGGAAAACAACTGGCTTGGAAGCAAAACAAAACAAGGGTTTTATAAAAAATCTGTTACTGCAGACGGCACAAAAGAAATTCTAAGCTTAGACTTAAATACTTTAGAATACCGATCTGCAAAACGGGCAAAATTTGCCACTTTAGAATTAACCAAAACAATTGACAAAGTTGTCGATCGATTTAAAATTTTAGTCAGCGGAAAAGATAAAGCTGGCGAATTTTACCGCAAAAGTTTTACAGCACTGTTTGCCTATGTCTCCAACCGAATTCCAGAAATTACAGACGACCTCTATAAAATTGATGATGCCATGAAAGCCGGTTTTGGATGGGAACATGGACCATTTCAAATATGGGATGCTATAGGCGTAGAAAAGGGAATCGAACTCATGAAAGCTGAAGGTTTTGAACCCGCAGCATGGGTAACAGAAATGTTGGCAGCAGGAAATACTTCATTTTACACTGTAAAAGAAGGCGCATCTTATGCCTATGAGATTCCAACAAAAACACAAACAAAAATTCCAGGTCAAGACAGTTTCATCATCCTTGATAACATTAGAAAAACAAACGAAGTCTTTAAAAATTCTGGAGTCGTTATCGAAGATATTGGGGATGGCATTCTTAATTTAGAATTTCAATCTAAAATGAATACGATCGGTGGTGATGTCTTAGCAGGCCTCAATAAAGCAATTGACTTAGCCGAAAAAGATTTCTCAGGCTTGGTCGTTGGAAACCAAGGCGCTAATTTCTCAGTGGGTGCCAATATTGGAATGATCTTTATGATGGCTGTAGAACAGGAATATGATGAGCTTAATATGGCAATCAAATACTTTCAAGACACAATGATGCGCATGCGTTATTCTTCGATTCCAACAGTCGCCGCACCACACGGAATGGCATTAGGGGGTGGTTGCGAACTATCGCTTCATGCAGACAAGGTGGTCGCAGCAGCAGAAACCTATATGGGACTTGTAGAATTTGGTGTAGGGGTCATTCCTGGTGGAGGTGGCTCAAAAGAAATGGCTTTAAGAGCTCAAGATATGTTTCAAAAAGGCGATGTTCAATTAAATGTATTACAAGAACATTTCTTAACCATTGGTATGGCAAAAGTATCAACATCTGCCTATGAAGCATTTGATTTAAACCTCTTACAAAAAGGAAAGGATGTCGTTGTAGTTAACAAAGACCGACAAATTGCAGTTGCAAAACAACATGTCAAATTAATGAGCGATTCTGGCTATACACAACCGATAAAAAGAACCGATATAAAAGTACTTGGAAAACAAGCCTTAGGAATGTTTTTAGTGGGTACGGATTCCATGCAGGACAGCAACTACATTTCAGAACATGACATGAAAATCGCTAATAAACTTGCCTATGTGATGGCGGGAGGTGACTTATCGGAGCCCACCTTAGTATCCGAACAGTATTTATTGGATTTGGAACGGGAAGCCTTTTTAAGTTTATGTACCGAACGCAAAACTTTAGAACGCATACAACATATGTTAACAAAAGGGAAACCACTACGTAATTAGAAATATTAAAGAAAATGAAACAAGCATATATAGTAAAAGCATTCCGAACCGCCGTTGGTAAAGCACCAAAAGGCGTATTTCGTTTTAAAAGAACCGATGAATTAGCCGCAGAAACCATCAAACACATGATGAAAGAATTACCGGATCTGGACCCAAAACGCATCGATGACGTTATTGTTGGAAATGCAATGCCCGAAGGATCTCAAGGTTTAAATATGGCACGATTGATTTCATTAATGGGATTAGATATTGTAGATGTTCCTGGAGTTACTGTCAACCGTTTTTGTTCGTCTGGAATCGAAACCATTGGAATGGCAACAGCAAAAATACAAGCAGGAATGGCCGACTGTATTATTGCAGGTGGTGCTGAAAGCATGAGCAGTGTTCCAATGACAGGATATAAACCAGAACTAAATTACAACCTCATAAAAGCAGGTCATGAAGACTATTATTGGGGCATGGGAAATACCGCTGAAGCAGTCGCCAATCAGTTTAAAATTTCTCGTGAAGATCAAGATGAATTCGCTTATAACTCCCATATGAAAGCCTTACGAGCCCAAGCAGAAAATCGTTTTCAAGACCAAATTGTTCCTATTGAAGTAACACAGAATTATATTGATGCTGACGGAAAAAAAGCAACCAAATCCTATACCGTCACCAAAGACGAAGGGCCAAGAGCAGGAACAAGCAAAGAAGCCTTAGCAAAACTAAGAGCCGTCTTTGCGGCTGGTGGAAGTGTAACTGCAGGAAATTCATCACAAATGAGTGATGGTGCTGCCTTTGTTATGGTAATGAGCGAAGACATGGTCAAAGAATTAAACCTAGAACCTATCGCACGATTAGTCAACTATGCAGCAGCAGGAGTCGAGCCAAGAATCATGGGGATTGGTCCTGTTAAAGCAATTCCAAAAGCCTTAAAACAAGCAGGATTAAAACAAGATGATTTGTCTTTAATTGAACTCAATGAAGCCTTTGCTTCACAATCTTTAGCAGTCATCCGTGAATTAGACCTCAATCTTGAAATTATAAATCCAAATGGTGGAGCAATATCCTTAGGTCACCCCCTTGGATGTACAGGTGCAAAACTATCGGTTCAACTCTTTGATGAAATGCGTAAGCAAAACATGAATGGAAAATATGGCGCCGTCACAATGTGTGTCGGAACAGGGCAAGGTGCCTGTGGGGTTTTTGAATTTTTGAATTAACAAAAAATAAATTAAAAAAAATGATTTCGAGTATCAAATCAGGACTTAAATTGTCTTGAATATTGAATCTTGAAACCTAAATCAAAAGAATATGGCAACAGAAGAAAAAGACATTTTAAGAGGAGGGCAATTTTTAGTTAAAGAAACAAAATGTGAAAACGTATTTACGCCCGAAGATTTTACAGAAGAGCAACAAATGATGAAAGATTCTGTAATGGAATTCAACGATCGTGAGATTATTCCTCACAAAGCGCGCTTTGAAGCCAAAGATTTTGCATTGACAGAAGAAGTGATGCGAAAAGCTGGAGACATGGGATTCTTAAGTGTTGCTGTTCCTGAAGCTTATGGCGGAATGGGAATGGGCTTTGTTTCGACATGTTTAACCTGTGATTATATTTCAAGTGGAACGGGTTCTTTTAGTACTGCTTTTGGTGCACACACAGGAATAGGAACAATGCCAATCACCTTATATGGCACCGAAGAACAGAAACTAAAATATGTACCAAAATTAGCTTCTGGCGAATGGTTTGGAGCTTACTGCCTTACCGAACCCGGTGCAGGGTCGGATGCCAATTCTGGAAAAACAACTGCTGAATTATCTGCAGACGGAAAAACATACAAAATCAATGGGCAAAAAATGTGGATTTCAAATGCAGGATTTTGTAGTGTGATGATCGTGTTTGCACGAATAGAAAAAGACAAAAACATTACAGGTTTTATTGTTGAATATGACAGTGAAAACCCAAACGGTATCGTTTTGGGAGAAGAAGAACATAAATTAGGAATTCGAGCGTCCTCAACACGTCAAGTATTTTTTAATGACACTGTGGTCCCTGTTGAGAATATGTTAGCAGGGCGTGGTGAAGGATTTAAAATTGCAATGAACTCACTAAACGTAGGACGTATCAAATTGGCGGCTGCTTGTATAGATTCGCAGAGACGTATTTTAAATATCGCAGTAAATTATGCTAAAGAACGTAAACAATTTAAAACCTCTATTGCAGACTTTGGAGCCATCAAAGTAAAATTAGCAGAGATGGCAACCAATGCCTATGCTTGTGAATCCGCTACTTACAGAGCTGCAAAGGATATTGAAGACCGCATTGCAATTCGAGAAGCGAATGGAAACAGCCACCAAGAGGCAGAACTAAAAGGAGTTGAAGAATATGCTATCGAATGTTCAATTTTAAAAGTAGCGGTTTCTGAAGACGTACAAAACTGTGCAGATGAAGGAATTCAAATCTTTGGTGGAATGGGATTCTCTGAAGAAACCCCTATGGAATCCGCTTGGAGAGATGCTCGAATTACAAGAATTTACGAAGGAACCAACGAAATTAACCGAATGCTTTCTGTGGGTATGCTTGTTAAAAAAGCAATGAAAGGGCATGTTGATTTATTAGGTCCAGCTTCAAAAGTTCAAGAAGAACTCATGGGGATACCTTCTTTTGAAACTCCTGATTATTCCGAGTTATTTTCTGAAGAAAAAGAAATGATTCAAAAACTTAAAAAGACCTTCTTAATGGTTGCTGGTGGGGCGGTTCAAAAATACGGACCTCAACTCGAAGAGCATCAACAATTATTAATTGCCGCTGCAGATATCTTAATTGAAATATACATGGCAGAATCTACAATTTTAAGAACTGAAAAAAATGTAAAGCGAACGAGCGAAAAAGAACAATCTGCACAAATAGCAATGGCTAAATTGTATTTGTACCACGCAGTAGATATTGTTGAAGAAAAAGGAAAAGAGAGTATCATTTCGTTTGCCGAAGGTGATGAACAACGGATGCTATTGATGGGATTGAAACGTTTTACGAAATATACAAACTACCCAGACATCGTAGATTTACGTATCGAAATTGCTGAAAAAGTGAAAGAAGAAAATGGCTACTGTTTTTAGTCACTTCAAATAGAAAAAAAGCTGTCTAAAAAGTCTTGTTTTTGTCAATCTGATCTCGTTTCAGATTCTAAAAACATTTTGAAAATCATTAAAGATTCTGAAATACCTGCCTGCTAGGGCAGGAATTCAGAATGGCAGATTTTCTACTTTTCAGACAGCTTTTTTATGCAAAATTTACAGTCTTTATTCAAACCATTTAAAATTTGATTAACTTTAGAAAAAAAATATGAAAACCAAATCTCTATTATCAATTCCTATTTTGCTTTTAAGCATGTTGATTAATGGACAAAATATAAAATCCGACTCAGAAACCTTTACCCATCAAGACTCCTTAAGAGGAAGTATTACACCCGAACGGGCCTGGTGGGATTTAAACTATTATCATTTAGACATCGCTGTAAACCCAAAAACAAAGTCCATCAAAGGAAAAAACACGATTCGCTATACGATTCTTGAACCCAATCAAACACTTCAAATCGACTTACAAGCCCCTATGAAACTCACTAAAGCAGTTCAAGACGGCGAAGAATTAGTCGTTTTAAAAGATGGAAATGCACATTTTATCAACTTAAAAAAACCACAAATTAAAATTAACGCACAAGAAGAAATTGAAATTTATTACGAAGGCAAACCACGAGTAGCCGTGAGAGCTCCGTGGGATGGTGGAATTTCATGGAAAAAAGATAACAATGGTAATGATTTTATTGCCTCCTCATGTCAAGGATTGGGTGCTAGCGTATGGTGGCCTAATAAAGACCATATGTATGATGAAGTTGACAGCATGAAAATTAGTGTAAATGTTCCAAAACATCTGATGAATATTTCTAATGGACGGCTTCAATCGACTGAAGAACAGGACAATGGAACCACCACCTACAATTGGGTCGTTACAAATCCGATTAACAATTATGGAGTGAATATTAACATAGGAGATTATGTTCATTTTTCCGAAGTTTATGAAGGCGAAAAAGGTCCTCTAGATATGGACTACTATGTTTTGAGAGATAACCTAGAAAAGGCCAAGAAACAATTTAAAGATGCTCCAAAAATGATGAAAGCTTTTGAATATTGGTTTGGCCCCTACCCTTTTTATGAAGACAGTTTCAAATTGGTGGAAGTCCCCTATTTAGGAATGGAACACCAAAGTTCTGTTACCTATGGGAATCAATATAAACAAGGCTATCTCGGAAGGGATTTATCGAGAACAGGTTGGGGATTAAAATTTGATTTTATTATTATCCACGAATCTGGTCATGAATGGTTTGCAAACAATATTACTTATAAAGATGCTGCTGATATGTGGATTCACGAAGGGTTTACAGCCTATTCTGAAAATCTATTTTTAGATTACCACTACGGAAGCGAAGCTTCAGCAGACTATGTCATTGGAACTCGAGCAAACATCCAAAATGACAAACCAATTATTGGGACGTATAACGTAAACTCCGAAGGGTCTTCCGATATGTATTATAAAGGTGCCAATATGCTACACACACTCCGCCAACTGGTAAATGACGATGAAAAATGGAGACAACTATTGAGAGGGTTGAACAAAACATTCTACCATCAAACCGTAACCACTCAAGAAATTGAAAATTATATAAGTGAATTTTCAGAGTTAAATTTAACTGCATTTTTTAATCAATACCTTCGTGATATACGCATCCCAAATTTTGAATATTATATAGAAAATAATGAATTGAACTACCGTTGGAACAACGTGGTCAAAAATTTTGAAATGCCAATTGAAATAGAGATCAATAATGACAACCTCTGGCTCTACCCTAATGCCGCTTGGCAAAAAACAAAAATCAAGACTTCAGAAATTAGTATTGATAGAGACTATTATATTACTCACAAACAACTAAAGTAAAAAAACACATCACAATGAAAAACATTCTAACAATCTTATTATTGGTAATTAGTTTTAATGGGGTTACACAAGAATTCTCCATGGAACTTCTTAAAAATAAAACACCACGAAACATAGGTCCGGGTGGCATGTCGGGGCGGGTAACTTCAATTGATGTTGTACATTCCAATCCGGATATTATGTATGCAGGAACCGCATCTGGTGGTCTGTGGAAATCAACTTCTGGAGGGATCAAATGGAACCCAATTTTTGATAATGAAGCAACAGCCTCCATTGGTGCCGTTGCCATTCAACAATCCAACCCAAGTGTTATTTGGGTAGGAACTGGCGAAGGCAATCCTCGCAACAGTCTGAATGGTGGTTATGGTCTCTATAAATCAATAGACGGAGGAAAAAATTGGCAATTAATGGGATTAGAAAAAACGCGACACATTCATCGGGTTATTATTGATCCTACAAATCCAAATACAGTTTATGTTGCAGCAATTGGATCGCCTTGGGGAGAACATCCAGAACGAGGCGTGTATAAAACCACTGATGGTGGTAAAACATGGGCAAAAATATTATACACCAATCCAAAAAGTGGTGCAGCTGATTTGGTGATGGATCCTCAAAACCCCAATAAATTAATCGCAGCCATGTGGGAACACAAACGCGACCCTTGGTTTTTTAATTCCGGAGGAGAAGGCTCTGGACTATACAGCACCTATGATGGTGGAGAAACTTGGAAAAAAATAAGTTCGGAAGATGGATTGCCAGAAGGAAATTTAGGCAGAATTGGCGTGGCCATCTCCCCTAGCAAACCCGATATTGTGTATGCCTTGATTGAAGCCAAAAAGAACGCCTTATACAAAAGTAGTGACGGTGGTCACCACTGGGAAATGGTCAGTGATAACATGGATGAAATCGGAAATCGACCCTTTTATTATGCCGATATTTATGTTGATTCTCAAAATGAAAATCGATTGTATTCAATTTTCACCTACGTCAATGTAAGCGAAGATGGTGGGAAAAGTTTTAAACAACTCATGCCCGCTTATGGCGTCGATAACGGCATTCATCCCGATCATCATGCATGGTGGATACACCCTACAAACAGCGATTTTATGATTGATGGTAACGATGGTGGATTAAATATCACTAAAGATGGTGGTGATAGTTGGCGTTTTGTAGGCAATTTGCCCGTAGCACAATTTTACCATATCAATGTAGATAATGAATTTCCATACAATGTTTATGGAGGCATGCAAGACAATGGTTCCTGGAGAGGTCCTGCCTATGTATGGCGTGCTCAAGGCATTCGAAACTCGTATTGGCAGGAAATAAGTTTTGGAGACGGCTTTGATGTCATTCCAGATAAGGATGACTCTCAATTTGGATGGACCATGAGTCAAGAGGGTTATGTAAGTCGTTACGATTGGAAAACAGGAAACAATTATATTGTACGTCCAACGCATCCCGATGCAGATGTGAACCTTCGTTTTAATTGGAATGCCGCAATCAATATAGATCCAAACTCAAATAATACCTTGTATTTTGGCAGTCAGTTTGTGCATAAATCCACTGACAAAGGAGATACATGGGAAATTATCTCTCCCGATTTAACCACAAACGATGCCGATAAATTAAAACAGCACGAAAGTGGTGGACTAACCGTGGATGCTACGGGAGCAGAAAACCATTGCACAATCTTAGTCATCGAACCTTCTATCGTTGAAACAGACATGCTTTGGGTCGGTACAGACGATGGGCGTGTTCACTACACACAAGATGGAGGATCGCAATGGATCGAGGTTACTAAAAACATCAAAGGCTTACCAAAAGGAAGTTGGATTCCACAAATCAAAGCGTCCAAAACAAACAAAGGCGAAGCTCTTTTAGTTGCTAATGATTACAGACGATTCAATTATACCCCTTACGTCTATCGTACTAAAAACTACGGAAAATCATGGGAACGAATTGTCGATGCAACGGATGTAACAAGTTTTGCCTTATCAATTGTTGAAGACTCTGAAGAACCCAATTTATTATTTTTAGGGACAGACGATGGACTTTACATTTCTATTGATAAAGGGGTAAAATGGACGAAATGGACTGAAGGATTTCCAACCGTGCCAGTAAAAGATTTAGTCATTCATCCACGTGAGCACGATTTAGTGATTGGGACTTTTGGACGGGCCGCATGGGTATTAGACGATATTCGTCCGCTAAGAGCCCTCGCAAAAGAACAGAATTTACTTCAAAAAACTGTGCACTTGTTTGAGCCCCCTACGGCCTATCAAGCGGCGTATCAACAACCTACAGGAAGTCGGTTTGGTGGCGATGCCCTGTTTAATGGTGAAAACAGAAAAAGTGGCGCACGGTTTTCTTATTACTTAAACATTAAAGAAATAGATACAACAACGGTTAAAGATGAAGATAAACTCGAAACTTTAACAGAAATCAAATGGGATTCATTACAACTTCAACTGTTTGATGGGGAGCGTCTTATCCGTACCCTTAAACAAAAAGTACCCAAAGAAAGTGGGATTCATTCATGGAAATGGAATATGGATGAGAAAGGTGTTGAACGACCGTCAAGAAAAATACAAAAATCAACTCGAGAACCTTCTGGAGTTCAAGTGATTCCAGGAACCTATCGTGCTATACTGAGTTATGGTGATCAAAGTTCGGAAACCCGTATTGAAGTTCAAAGCGATCCACGAATTCCCTATAATGCAAAAGTCGTCCAAGCGGTGTATGATACTTCAAAAGCATTTGAGCAACTTCAGCAGACAACATCAGAGGCTGTTAAACAACTTGTTGAAAGTAATGAAATCGTTTCTGAGTTTTCTGATAAATTGAGCGAAAAAGACAAGGAGTTGCATAAAGATGCTTTAAAAAACTGCAAAGAAATCACAGAAAAAATAGACACTATTTTAGCCCTTTATTTTGGGAAAGAAGACAAACGCCAGGGAATTACAAGTGACCCTGTCGTTTCTGTAACAGAACGGATTGGAACAGCTTTGTATTACATCGGCACAAGACAGAATGGAATTACAGACACAGAACACAGTCTTATTGAACACGCCAAAACGGCTATAAACAGCGCTTTAAAAACCACAAACCGTTTTTTTGAAGAAGACTGGGAAGATTTTAAAACTGAGATGGAAACCAAAGACCTGTCCCCTTTCAAGAATATAAAAACATTTAAATTAAAATAACAAACACATATGTATGCATTTGTAATTTTTTAACTAACTTTCGTCTAACTAAATTAAAAAAAATGAAAAGAACAATTCTAACTATACTACTTATTGTCAGCGTTTTGGCATGTAAAAAGAACGTCAAAAAAACAGAGACTTCCGAAACTACACAAGAAGTTATAGAAAAGACACCCGCTTTAACAATTGTACTCAATCCTAAAAGTGAGAGTGCAGTGACAGGGACTGCTAAATTTGTAGAAACTGACGGAGTGGTTCAGATGACTGCGAAGATTAAAGGACTTTCTGAGGGATCTCATGCGATTCATATTCATGACAAAGGAGATTGTTCATCATCAGATGGAAAATCGTCTGGAGGACATTGGAATCCTACAGCTCAACCCCACGGAAAATGGGGTGCTGAAACAGGGTATCACAAAGGCGATATAGGAAATTTTGTTGTTGAAAGTTCTGAGGATGAAACCACCGTTGAGTTTAGCACAGACGAATGGTGTATTGGTTGTGGAGATCCTACTAAAGATATTTTGGGTAAAGGAGTTATTGTACACCAAGGCGTGGACGATTTTGTATCTCAACCTTCAGGTGCTGCTGGAAGCCGTGTGAGTTGTGGCGGAATTATCCAATAAGTTAAGTTTAAACATACAGACACAAAGCTACTCTTAGGGGTAGCTTTTTTTTTACCCCGATAGCGCGATTGTAATCCGTGCTATACTTTTTTGATGAGGATAGAGCCACGAATTAACTCATAAAAATACTACCTTTGTGGTATGGGATTAAACAACAACGATATATTCAAAAAACTTAGAGTCGCTCATAAATTAAGAGATGACGATATTGTAAAAATTTGCAGCTTAAAAGATTTTAAAATCTCCAAAAGTGAACTGAATGCAATTTTTAGAAACGAAACCCACCCAAAATACATGGAATGTGGCGATCAGTTTTTACGTAATTTTTTAGATGGACTCATCATTCACTTAAGAGGTCCCATGCCCCCAAAGGGTTCAAAATCCACCCCCGTTTCTAAAAAATAGTCCAGGTGAAACTAGAAAAATTTCTTGAGAAAAGTAACAAATCATTCAATTGACCGACTAACCTATAAAACCAACCAATTTGACATCAGAAAGTAATTTTGTAGAACTGTTGCAAAAGCACCAAAATATTGTGCATAAAATTTGCAGGCTTTACACTAATGATCCTGATGCCCATAAAGATTTGTTTCAAGAAATCACCATTCAATTATGGAAAGCATATCCCAAATTTAGAGGCGATTCAAAATTTAGTACTTGGATGTATCGCGTGGGGCTAAATACCTCTATCACCTTGTACCGAAAATCCATGAGACGAGTCGAAAGTCAGCGTATTGAACCTGTAGCCTATAAACTTTCTTATGAAGAATATGATGACACCAAGGACGAACAACTGAAAATGATTTATGCAGCAGTTCATAAACTAAACGACATAGAAAAAGCAATTGTTTTTCTGTATTTGGAAAACAAAAATTATAAAGAAATTAGTGAAACACTGGGAATTAGCGAAGTTAATGCACGCGTTCGAATGAACCGTATTAAAACAAAACTAAAAACTCAGTTAAACTCTTAGATATGGATGAATTAGAGCTATTAAAAAAAGACTGGGAAACGTCTTCTAAAAATTATAGAGAATTCAATAAAGAAGAACTTTATAAATTAATTTATAAACGTTCCTCATCTATTGTAAAGTGGATTTTTATAATCAGTCTTTTAGAATTTGGATTTTGGACACTTATTTCTTTAGGCTTTAATGGCAGTGAAGACTTAAAGAAAATACAAAGTTATGATGTGAATTACATCCTCTACCCTCTTACAATATTAGGCTACGTTGTGTTGATTTATTTCTTTTATGTATTTTATAAAAACTACAAAACTATTTCAGCAACAGACAACACAAAAATGTTAATGGAACGCATTTTAAAAACCCGTAGAACAGTAAGACACTACGTGATTTTTAATCTTGTTTTTATGTGTATCTCTATCGTTATAGGGGTATATATAGAGTTGACAAACAATCCAGAAGTTCAAATTCTACTCAACAGAATTGAATCGGAAGGCGATGGTAACATTACAGTATTCTATCTAATTGTTGTGGGATTAAGTATCGTAGCAATGGCTCTTGTTTCAGCGGTTTTAATTGGGTTCTACTATTTAATTTATGGACTTTTATTGAAACGTTTAAAATCGAATTACAAAGATTTAAAAGAATTGGAAACAGAATCTTAATTTACCATTTCCGTTTCGTATTCAAAGCTTCGTTTTCTAACAATTCTTCCTGAGGGATTACTTTCATAAAAGAGGGGTGTTGCTCAATTGCGTACTCAATTTTTTCTACGATCTGATCAATCGTCTCCTTTTCATAATCAATTTCCAAAGGGGCTTTAATTTCCATCGTCTGAAGAATATTTTTTTTCTTCACACGGATGCCTTTTTTGTCAAAAGAGCGTCGAAAACCATCGATAACAATGGGAACAACAATCGGTTTGTAATGCTTGATAATATGTGCTGTTCCTTTTCGGATGGGCTTAAAAGGAGTGGTTGTCCCTTGTGGAAATGTAATCACCCAACCGTCGTTAAGAGCCTTATTAATATTTGAAATATCGCTCATTTTAACCTGTCTATTTACATTCTCTCCAGAAGCACGCCAAGTTCTTTCAATACTAATTGAGCCGGCATAAGCAAATATTTTTGGAAGCAACCCAGATTTCATTGTTTCTTTAGCCGCTACAAAATAGACATTCAATTTTGGGTTCCATAAATAACCAACATTTTTAATAGTGTCATTGCGACCACTAAGGGCTGCATTAAATACATGAAACATCGCCATGACATCCGCAAAATAAGTTTGATGGTTAGAAATAAACAATACCTTTTGTTCTGGTAAATTTCGTAGAATCTCAGAACCTTCTATTTGAAGTTCATTAAACCCTCTGTAACGTCGGTGGCTCAATACACCTGCTATTCGAATGATCCATTTTTTTAAAAACAGAAATTGACCAAAAATATTTTTTTTGAAAAGACCCATCTATTGTTTTAAATTGGAATGCAAACCTAAGCTATTTTTTTAAAACTTGATTTATCATTGTTTTAATTTCTATCAACATCATAGCGGTGGCTCCCCACACAATACGACCACTAAGTTTAAACGCTGGAACATTATAAATGCTTCCCTCAGCAGTCAATACTTCTGAAAAAACTTCCGATTTTTTGTTAAGAAACTCCGTTAAAGGCACTTCAAGAATGGTCTCAACTTCTGATGCCTGAAGCGTAAACGTAAGTGGACTCTCTGCAATCCCTAAAAAAGGAGCTACCAAAAAATTACTTGGTGGAATATAAAGAGATGATAACTCTCGAAGAACTGTAATTTTATCTGAAGATACACCAATCTCTTCAAAAGTCTCTCGTAGAGCAGTAGCTTCCTTGGAACAATCTTCAGGTTCTGGTTTTCCTCCAGGAAATCCAACTTGAGCAGAATGCACGCCTTTATACGATTTTCGAACGATTAAAACCATCAGCGTCTCACCTTCAATACTAGGGTAAAATAATGCTAAAACAGCTGCAAGTTTTGCAGATTTACGTTCTTCTTTGTAACGTTCTAATAATTGTTCACGAAAAGGAGGTGCCATTTGTAACTGTATGTCCAATCCTGGCAAACTCAATTTATTTATTTCTTGAATCGTTTTTTCAAATGCCTTAAATCTCATATCTTTCAAGTTAATAAATCTATACGATCCATGCGATTTTTTTTACTTTTATATTTAAGTTGTGTTTTGATGTGTTGTGAAGGTAAGAAAACAAATACAATCAAGATCAAAAAAAAGAATCCTCCTAGCATTTCAAAAGAATCGGCTGCTGAAAAAAAAGAACCAAATTTTCTTCTAAGCGATAAAAATGTTATGGAATTTTTCTTGGACTATGACAAAAAACACAAAGAAAACACGATTCGAATTACCACCGATTTTGGAACCATTGACATCAAATTGTTTGAACAGACTAAATTTCACCGATCCAATTTTATTTACCTTACAAAAAAACAATATTTCAATAATACGCAATTTTACAGAGTGGTCAAAAATTTTGTAATTCAAGGAGGAAATAGTGATGACCGAGAAACATCTATAAAGCGACGGAACATTGGAAAATACTTACTTCCAAATGATTACGATAAAGGATTTAAACACCACCGTGGTATGGTGAGTATGCCGAGCAAAAACATAGAAAACCCATATAAGAAGGCCTCCCCTTTTGAGTTTTTTATCGTGCAACAACAAGGAGGTGCGCATCATTTAGATGGTGATTATACCATTTTTGGAAACGTAATTCGAGGCATGGAAGTCGTTGATAAAATTGCAGCCGTTCCGACCGACGCAGCCGATTGGCCGCTTCAAAATGTGTACATCAAAAAAGTTGAAATCTTAAAATAATTTTAAATTCACAATAAGAGTACTATTTTTTAATTAAATTGTCAGAATCTTAATTGAAACTTTAAAATCATAAACCATGAATATTAATGTACCAAATTCTTACCTCAAAGTTTTTTGTTTAAGTCTTATAACTCTTATTGTAAGTTGTAAAAAAGACATGAAAACAACTCATGAAAATCCCTTATTACAAGAATGGAAAGGTCCCTATGGCGGTGTTCCTGCATTTGACACCATGGATGTTAATGACATTCAAGAAGCTGTTGAAGTGGGAATGAAACTCAATCTTGCTGAGATCGATGCAATTGCAAATTCTACGGAAGCCCCCACCTTTGAAAATACCATTGCAGCCATGGAACGCTCCGGAGCAGAATTGGATCGTGTTTTTTCCTATTATGGAATTATGAGTTCCAATATGTCCTCTCCAGAATTCAGAGAAATACAAGCAAAACTTGCACCAAAACTATCTGAATTTTCTTCAAAAATCAATCAGAATAAAGCACTTTTTGATCGAATTAAGTCCGTTTATGAGGCGTCTTTAGTCACGCCCTTAGATGCCGACCAACAACGGGTTGTAGAACTCACTTATAATGGTTTTGCCATGCGTGGTGCAGAACTAAGTGCTGATAAGAAAGCGCGTTACGCAGCCATTGATAAAGAATTATCGACCCTCTACAATACATTTTCAGATAATGTACTTCATGATGAAGAAAATTATGTAACCTATTTAAATGCCGATCAATTGGATGGACTTTCAGAGGGTTTTATCAAGTCTGCTGCGGCCATTGCCACCGAAAAAGGAAAGGATGGAAGCTATGCAATTACAAACACTCGATCTTCAATGGATCCATTTCTAACCTATTCGACAAACAGGGATTTAAGAAAACAAGTATGGACCAATTATTATGCGCGTGGCGATAACGGGGATGCGTACGACAACAACAGCATCATTGCTGAGATTTTAAAATTACGTCGTGAACGCGTCGAGCTGTTGGGTCATAAAAATTATGCTGAATGGCGTTTACAAGATCGCATGGCAAAAACACCCGAGAATGCATTGGCTTTGATGGAAGCCGTTTGGCCAGCATCTATTGCACGTGTTCATGAAGAAGTAGCAGATATGCAAGCAGTAGCCAATACAAATGGCGATAACATTACTATTGAACCTTGGGATTACCGCTACTATGCCGAAAAAGTGCGGGTGGCAAAATACGATTTAAACAGTGATGAAGTAAAACAATACCTTCAACTCGACAAGTTAAGAGATGCGATGTTTTATGTTGCTGGACGTTTATTTAATTATGATTTCACAGCAGTTCCAGAAGGAAGCGTCCCTGTATTTCATCAAGATGTGAAAGTTTGGGAAGTGACGGATAAAGATACAGGAGACCATATTGGTCTTTGGTATTTAGATCCGTATGCACGTCAGGGAAAACGTTCTGGAGCATGGGCAACAACCTACAGGAGTCACACCACTTTTGATGGCAAAAAAACAGTTCTGGCTTCCAATAACTCTAACTTTGTAAAACCTGCAAAAGGAGAAGCTCTATTAGTTTCTTGGGACGATGCAACCACCTTTTTTCATGAATTTGGACATGCGTTACATTTCTTTTCATCGAATGTAAAATACCCTACTTTGAACGGGGGTGTAAGAGATTATACAGAGTTTCAATCTCAATTGTTGGAACGTTGGTTATCGACTGACGAAGTAATCAATCAATTTTTAGTGCATTACAAAACAGGAGCTGTAATCCCACAAGAATTGGTTGCAAAAATTAAAAAAGCGGCTACATTTAACCAAGGTTTTGGAACTACCGAATATTTAGCTTCTGCATTGATGGATATGAAACTTCACCTTGCAGATCCAGAGAATATTGATATTGATGCGTTTGAAAGACAAACCTTAGCAGACCTAAAAATGCCTTCTGAACTTCCAATGCGTCACCGCACACCACACTTTGGACATGTATTTTCTGGAGAAGGATATGCCACAGCTTACTATGGCTATATGTGGGCAGATGTACTGACAGCAGACGCTGCAGAAGCATTTCAAGAAGCACCAGGTGGATTTTATGACAAAGAAGTTGCAAAACGATTGGTGAAATACTTATTTGAACCCAGAAATTCCATCGATCCTGCTGAAGCTTACAGACTGTTTAGAGGACGTGATGCTGAAAAAGAAGCCTTGATGCGCGACCGTGGTTTTCCTGTTAACTAAAAAGATAATTTATGAGATAAAAGCTTATTCAATGGAATAGGCTTTTATCTTATACACAGTAAAAAACTATCAAAACAAACTAAGTTAATAGTTTTTATTTATAGCTTTGTAATCTCAATACCAACGATTATGACCATCACCCAACTCAAATATGTTTTAGCAGTAGCTGAACATCAAAACTTCACAAAAGCAGCTGAAAAGTGTTTTGTTACACAACCAACGTTGAGCATGCAAATTCAAAAACTTGAAGACCAATTAGCCATTCAAATTTTTGATCGCAGTAAAAAACCAATCGAATTGACCGAAGTTGGACGCAAAATTGTAAATCAAGCAAAAAATATTGTCAATGAAGCAGATCGTATTACCGATATTGTGGACCAACAAAAAGGGTTTATCGGAGGGGAGTTCAAACTAGGAATCATTCCAACTGTAATGCCAACCCTTTTACCAATGTTTTTAAAATCCTTTATCAAACGTTATCCAAAAATAAAGCTCAAAATAGAGGAACTAAATACCGATGAAATTATTCAACGTATCAATGATGGACATTTAGACGCTGCCATAGCTGCTACGCCTTTGAAAAATGAACAGATCAAAGAACGTGTGTTATTTTATGAACCTTTTGTTGGATACATTCCTAGCAATCATCGGTTGACTTCCAAAAAAACAATAGAAGTTTCGGACTTGGACATTAATGATATGTTGTTATTAGAGGATGGACATTGTTTTAGAGATGGAGTCCTTAATTTATGTAACGCCAAAAAGACCAAAGATCTTAATGAATTTCAATTGGAAAGTGGAAGTTTTGAAATGTTGGTTAAATTAACGAATGAAGGCATGGGAATGACGCTTCTGCCCTATTTACATACCTTAGATTTAAAAGAAAAAGAACAAGGAAAATTACATTATTTTAGTGAGCCTTCACCCGCAAGAGAAGTCAGTTTGATATACCATAAAAGTGAGTTGAAAATTCAGATTATTGATGCACTTCATAAGATTGTTTCTGGAATTATTCGAGGGGCAATTGCATTTCAAAATGTTCAAATTATTAGTCCCATTCCAAAATAAAAAAAGTGACCCCTTGGCCACTTTACAGTTTAATTTTATAAAAAGACTAATTCAAATAAACCATACATTGTTTCAAATCTGGATTGGATGTAACCAAATTTTGAATGAATAATTTTAATTCTTCTATTTCGTATGGCAATAAACGTTGAAGTGCTTTTTGAACTTCTTTGCAAAAAAGGGTCGTATCAAAACTCACCTTATTCAGCACTATTTTGGTGTACTCAAACATTGCTCTTGACATTCTGTAAAAAATTAAAGTTAATAAAATGTAATGGTGTTGAATAGGCGTTTAATTAATGATTATTTGTCTAAAATTAGTGAAAACTAAAGACACCTCGTAAACTTTAACACTATCTTTTGATTTTTTTTTGTTTCAATTTCAGAGACCACTCGAAGTCAAAAGAAGAGACCTCATCACCTGATGAATCAATGCCTTTAGCCGTTAAAATTAATGTTTGCCCCTCACCAGTAGCAATCGCATTTTGTAAGGCTTGATCTACCAGATTTCCTTGAGTACAAGAGAAAGTGATAACACCTTTTGCTTTTTTACTGAAACTGGCATTGTTTTTAATGACCAACATTGATATATTTTTTTGTGCCGCTTGAATTTTCATCATAATCAAAGCCCCCGTAGATAATTCTGCAGCCATCCCTTGAACCGCCCAAAACATCGATTTAAAAGGATTCTGATTGATCCAACGGTGCTTCACAACCACTACACATTTTTGGGCATCAATTGATTTTGTCCGCACGCCAGTAAGAAAAGCAGAGGGCAATTTCAAGAGTAAAAAAAGATTGAGTTTTTTTGGTGTAAAGTTCATAAGTGCTTCTATAATGATAGCTAAGATAGGTATTTTTTAAAGATCTAAAATTGTTAATTTTATGTTAAAATATAATACTATGTTATACATAATACCTTTTTATGTATTAGGTTTGTCACAAATTAATCGTAATGAAAATCGAAAACACAAAAGCACAGATGCGAAAAGGTGTTTTGGAATTTTGCATATTGTCCGTCTTAAAAAATAATGACGCCTATGTTGCCGAAATTCTAAAAACACTCAAAGAAGCAAAAATGCTAGTAGTTGAAGGGACTATTTATCCTCTTCTAACACGGCTGAAAAATTCTGGCTTGCTCAACTATAGATGGGAAGAATCTACCACAGGACCACCAAGAAAATATTATACACTCACTAAAAGTGGCGAACTATTTTTAATTGAATTGACAACCACATGGAATGAACTTCACAACGCTGTAAATTTAGTAACCCTCCAAAAAAACACAAAAAAATGAACAAAACTGTAAGCATAAATCTAGCCGGTTGCTTCTTTCATATTGATGAGGATGCATATCAAAAACTTCAAAATTATTTTGAAGCCATTAAAGCATCACTACAAAACACAGAGGAGGCATCCGAAATTATTGCAGACATAGAAGGGCGTGTCTCAGAACTGTTTTCAGAACGTATTAAAACAAATCAACAGGTTATATCAAACAAAGAAGTCGATGAGATCATTTCTATTATGGGACAGCCTGAAGATTATAAAATAGATGAAGAACCTTTTGAAGAAACTCCTAAAAATGAAAAATCCGACAGTCAAAAAAGACGTTTATTTAGAGATCGAGACAATTCATACATAGGGGGTGTATCTTCTGGTTTTGGATATTATTTTGGAATAGACCCACTAATCATAAGACTTTTATGGGTGCTCTTAATTTTTGGGGCAGGAACAGGACTTTTATTATATATTATTTTATGGATTTTAATTCCTGCTGCAAATACAACAGCCGAAAAATTATCAATGATGGGAAAGCCCATCAACATTACTAATATTGAAAAAAAAGTAAAAGAAGAGTTTGGTAATGTTAAAGAGAGCCTGGAGCGCGTTAAAGAAAGTGTGAACTCAGGAACTCTCAATGATATGGGGAAAAACATCCAATCTAAATCACGTTCATTTTTTGAAACGATTGGAGATCTTATTTTGCTTTTCTTTAAGTTAATTTTCAAAATAATTGGAGCCTTCTTTATAGTTCTAAGTATTGTCATCTTAATTGGATTCTTTATCAGCTTATTAACCGTGGGTATTGCAGAGGCCGTACATTTTCCGGGAATGGATTTTGCAGACTTAATCAATTCCTCAGGCTTACCACTTTGGTTGGTTTCTATTTTAGCACTGTTGATTACTGGAATTCCAATGGTCTTTATTTTAATGTTGGGCTTGCACATGGTTTCCAAACGCATGGGAGGATTCAATCGTTATACTAAATTTTCTCTATTTGGAGTTTGGTTCATCGCTTTGATTACACTCATTATATTTAGTTTTAAACAAGCCGCCGATTTTAGAGTAGATGCGAGTATCACAGAACAAGCAGAACTGCCAATCACAAGCATGGATACTTTGTATTTAGAAATGAAAGGGAACCCTTTTTATTCAAAATCATTTCATCGCAATTCTGAGCTTGAAATCATCTATGATGAAAAGGATAGAAAACGAATATATGGTTCGGATGTAAGACTGATCGTGCAGTCCACAAAAGATTCTACTGGGACTATTTCCATTGAAAAAAAAGCATCTGGAGTCGATTATTTAAAAGCTAAAGATCGTGCTAAAGCGTTGGATTATAAATATGAATTCAAAAATAACACACTCTACTTAGATGGTTTTTTCCTTACAGATACAGAACAAAAATATAGAAGACAGAATATTGAAATTATTATACAACTGCCTATTGAGAGTGTGTTGTTCGCAGATGAAAACACCTATTCTTACCACAGAAATTCTTCGAGATATAACGATATTTTAGATAATGGAAACGAAGAGCATTATCTAAAAATAGCCCATAAATCCATGCGATGCTTGGATTGTCCAAACCTAAATCAAAACCAATAACCTAAACCTAAATTATCATGATGACCCTTATCAAATTTATCAGTCTCGCCATTGTAAGTCTTGCCTTAAACGCTTGCCAATTTAACTCCTTTCCATTCAATAAAGGGGTGCGTGGCAACGGCGTTGTAGTATCCGAACAACGCTCCTTTAATGATGAATCCTTTAACAGTATCGAAGTAAGTAATGGAGTCGATCTTTTCCTTACACAAAGTGAAAGTCCTAGTATTTTAGTTCAAGCAGATGAAAACATTCAAGAGTTAATTATTACTAAAATTGAAAACGGAACTCTTAAAATTTATATGGATAAAAATTCCCACAATGTTGCCTCCAAAAAAGTAATTGTCAATTTTATCACTATAAAAAAATTAAAAGCTTCAAGTGGTAGCGAAGTTTTTAGTACCAACACACTAAAAGTTCCCCGTCTTGATTTGAGCACTTCGAGTGGAAGCGAAATTGAACTCTCTGTTGAAACCACATATATCACAAGCAGCAGTTCAAGCGGCAGTATTTTGAACTTAGAAGGAAAAACTAAAGAATTCGTGGGAAATGCTTCCAGTGGGAGTCAATTAAATGCTTCAAAATTAACAGCTCAATTCTGCGAAGTAAAAGCGTCGAGCGGTGCTGATTTATCCGTAAAATGCTCAGAAGAGTTTGATGCAAATGCTTCTAGCGGTGCAAACATTGAAAATCACGAAACTTCCCTAAAAACATCTGTTAAATCTTCATCTGGAGGACATATAAACACTAAAAACTAAAGCCTATGGAATCACAGTATTCAAAAGTTTATTCTGGTAGCTTCATTGTAGTACAATTAATTACACAAAACCTAGAAAAAGAAGGCATCACACCCATTGTTAAAGATGAAACAGAGTCTGCACGACTGGCTGGTTTTGGAACTCCAACTTATGGATTTCAAGAACTGTATGTACACGCAAGTGAAAAGAGTAAAGCAGAAGCCATCATTGCCACCACATTAGCAGAATTTTAAATTAATAGTTTCATATTGTTCTAAAGATTGTATTTTAGTAAATCCAAATAAAATTACTTAAAATGAAAAAACATCTTTTTTACATCAGCTTAGTTTCTCTATTTGTAGGCTCCAGTCAATCGATTGAAATTCCTGTAGATACAATTGTTACAACCACCCACTCCACTACTGTCAAAGGAATCAAATTTGATTATACTGCGGAAACTGGGATGCAACCTGTTTGGGATAAAGAGGGCCTACCGATCGCTAGTTTATTTTACACCTATTACACGCGAAATAATATAAAAAATAGAGCTACACGCCCCTTAATCATTTCCTTTAATGGAGGGCCAGGGTCAGCCTCCGTTTGGATGCATGTTGCTTATACAGGTCCTCGTATTTTAAATGTAGATTCTGAAGGCTACCCAGTTCAACCCTATGGATTTAAAAACAATCCAAACTCGATTTTAGACGAAGCCGACATTGTTTTTGTCAACCCTGTAAATACGGGATATTCCAGAATGCTCCCAAATAAAGAGGGAGAAATGCCCGATCGAGAACAGTTTTTTGGAATTAATGAAGACATTAAATATTTAGCAGAATGGATCAACACATTTGTAAGTCGAAAAAACAGATGGGAATCTCCTAAATACATCATTGGTGAAAGTTATGGCGGCACCCGTGTGATGGGCTTGTCTTTGGAACTTCAACAAAATCAATGGATGTATCTAAATGGTGTGATTTTGGTGTCCCCGGCAGATTATAAAGTCTTACGTGTTGGAGGCCCCGTTTCATCCGCATTGAACCTCCCCTATTATACTGCAACTGCTTGGTATCACAACAAATTACCTGAAGCACTTCAGTCCAAAGATTTATTGGAGATTCTTCCAGAATCTGAAGCTTACGCCATTGACACACTCATTCCTGCATTGGCAAAAGGAGGGTTTATTGATGCCGATGAAAAAATGGCAGTCAGTGAAAAAATGGCCTATTATTCTGGCTTGAGTCAAAAGGTCATTTTACAACACAACTTAGATGTACCAAATTCATTTTTTTGGAAAGAATTACTTCGTGATGATACAGGACAAAGTATTGGTCGATTAGACTCTCGCTATCTAGGAATAGACAAAAAAGAATCTGGAGACAGACCTGATTATAGTGCAGAACTCACCTCTTGGTTGCACTCATTTACACCTGCCATCAATCACTATATTAAAAGTGAATTAAAATTTAAAACAGATTTAAAATACAATATGTTTGGATCTGTTCGTCCATGGAATAACGATGATGACAATACGCGTGACAACCTTCGATTGGCAATGGCACAAAACCCGTATCTAAAAGTGTTAAATCAATCAGGATATTACGACGGAGCAACCACCTATTTTAATGCAAAATACACCTTATCACAAATAGATCCGAGTGGAAAAATGAAAGATCGCTTTACGTTTAAAGGGTATCGCAGTGGACATATGATGTATTTGCGTGACCAAGATTTAATTCAGGCGAATGACGATTTAAGATCCTTTCTTAAAGAATCGTCCGCAAATGGAAAGGCCGCAAAATACTAATGCAAACACCCCTTATAAGCATTCTGATTCCCTTTAAAAACACGGAACTCTATTTAGGCGATTGTATAGATTCTATTGTACAACAAAGTTATACAAATTGGGAACTGCTAATTGTGGATGATGGTTCTACAGATACAAGTTATGAAGTCGTAAAAAAATACACTAATAACGAGAACAGAATCCACTTGTTTAAAAATGAGGGAGGGGGAATTATTGAAGCATTAAGAACGGGCTATAAACACGCTAAAGGGATTTTTGTCACACGAATGGACAGTGACGACGTGATGGCTTCTAATAAACTTGAACAGATGCAACAGTCGTTAGTAACGTATGGCGAAGGGCACTTAGCTCTGGGGCATGTTCGTTACTTTTCAGATGAAGGCATCGGAAATGGCTACAAACGCTACGAAACTTGGCTTAATGGATTGACTTCCAAAGGTGCTAATTTTGATGAAATTTATAAAGAGTGTGTCATCCCTTCTCCCTGTTGGATGGTTTACAAAACAGACTTGGATCGCTGTGGAGGGTTCGTACCAAATACCTATCCAGAAGATTACGATTTAGCATTTCGGTTTTATAAACAGGGACTAAAATGCATCGCTTCCAATGAGTTGTTGCACCATTGGCGCGATTATCCAATTAGAACCTCTAGAGTTGAAGCGCATTATGCTGAAAATTCATTCTTAGAATTAAAAGTGAATTATTTTTTAGAGCTGTCGCATGACAAAGAAAAAACAATCGTGATTTGGGGTGCTGGTACCAAAGGAAAAAAAGTAGCCCAATTACTTATTGAAAAAAATACCCCCTTTGTTTGGGTTTGTGATAATCCAAAAAAAATAGGAAAGGACATTTATAATCAAACTCTAAAACCGTTTGAATACCTGAACAAACTCATAAGTTACCAAAGCATTATTACCGTTGCAAATCAAGACGCACAAATAGAAATCAAGCATTATTTCAACATTCACAAAAAGACTGCGATGAAGGATTATTTCTTCTTCTGTTAATCAAATCAAATTTTAGTTTTTATATTTGACAACACAATCCATAAGATGCAGTTTTTACACCCAGAATTTTTTTACGCACTTCCAGCACTGCTCATCCCTATTTTAATTCATTTATTTCAACTCAGACGTTTTAAAGTTCAAGCGTTTACAAATGTAGCCTTATTACAAAAAATACGCTTTCAAACCAGAAAGAGTTCGCAACTGAAAAAATGGCTCATCCTATTGATACGACTCTTATTAATTGCAAGTATTATTACAGCGTTTACTCAGCCCTTTCTATCCAATCAATCGGCTCAAAAAAACACTTCTGAAACCGTTATTTATTTAGACAATTCCTTCAGCATGCAGGCAATTGGCTCTAAGGGTTCTCTATTAAATCGAGCCGTTCAAGATGTCATTACTGGGTTTGATGCGACTGAAAAAATTGGAGTTTTTACCAATTCTCAAAGTTACAAATCAACTTCTCTTAAAGATTTAAAAACAGAGTTACTATCTCTGAAATACAGTCAAAATCAGTTGGACTTAAATACGGTAATTCTAAAAGGAACTTCCTTGTTCTCAGATTCCAAAACAAGTTCAAAAACACTTATTGTAGTCTCTGATTTTCAACAACAAGAAGACGAAACCCTATCGGTAGTGGACACTTCTATACGCGTCATTTTAGTGCCTTTAAAACCAATTAATACCGCAAACTCTTATATTGAATCGGTAGCTTTAGAACCCTCTTTAAATGCTAATTATTCCTTGAATGTCAGTGGCAAAACAAACCGCACTACAGACGACCCCATCTCTGTAACTTTATACCAAGACCAGACAGTTATTGGAAAATCTATTTTAGAAAAATCCAAGGGTTACAAAACAACTTTTGTGCTTCCAAACACCTTAGAGTTTGCTGGTAAGCTTTTTATCGAAGACACTCAAATAACTTACGATGACACCTTTTATTTTAACATCCCAAAAGCCGAAAAAATAGGGGTTTTAGCAATTCACGAGAATAAAAATTCTACGTATTTAAAGAAACTCTATGCAGGGGAAGAATTTATATTTCAAAGTCAAAATTATAAAACTCTTGATTACAGTCAAATTAAATCCCAAAATCTTATTGTCTTAAATGGATTAACTGAGATTTCATTGGTTTTAAAAAACAGCCTCGAAACGTTTATGGAAAATGGAGGTGTGGTTGTTATGATTCCTTCAAAAAATGGAGATTTAAAATCTTATAATCAATTTTTAGCATTACAAACAAAGCACAGACTTAATCCGCTGCAAACTCAAGAAAAACGCATCACTAACATTGCGTTCAAGCATCCTATTTTAAAAGATGTTTTTGAGGAACAAGTCACTAACTTTCAATATCCAAAGGTTCAGTATTATTACCCACTCACAACCTCAACAAACAGTGTATTATCGTTTGAAGACCAACAGCCTTTTTTAATTCAGTTTAAAGCATTATTTCTATTTACTGCGGCGGTAGAACCCGAAGCTTCTAACTTTGTAAATTCGCCATTAATCGTTCCAACATTTTATAACATTGGAAAATCGAGTTTAAAAACACCTCCTCTATACTATTGGATTGGGGCTGAAAATAATTTTGATATTAAAATAAATTTGCAAAAAGACCGTATTTTAAAATTAGCCAACAAAACCCGTCAATTTATTCCATTTCAAACAAACTTTAACAATAAAGTAAGCATCACAACAAAAGACCATCCGAAGGAACCTGGTCACTTTTCAATCTTAAAAGATACAGACACCTTAACCCTTGTGAGCTATAACTACAATCGAAATGAAAGCCAGTTGAACTATGCCAATCTTGCAAAAATTAAAGGGGTTTCGATTGAAAATTCTTTGGACACTACACTTAAAAATATAAAAATTGAGGCGAATGTGACTTGGTTGTGGAAATGGTTTGTTATTTTTGCACTAATATTATTAGCTTTTGAAATGCTCATCTTAAAATATTTTAAATGAACGTACTTATAAAATCAGCTACCATTCTTGATGAAAAAAGTGATTTCCACAATCAAACTCAAGACATATTAGTTGAAAACGGTTTCATTACTCAAATTGCTAAATCTCTCAAAAATCCAAACAAATATCCTGTAATTTCTTTAGAAAACCTCCATGTATCTAGTGGTTGGTTTGATAGCAGTGTCTCATTTGGAGAGCCCGGTTATGAAGAACGTGAAACAATTGCAAATGGATTAGAAGTGGCTGCGGCATCAGGGTTTACAGATATTGCCCTTAACGCAAATACAAACCCAGTGATTGACTCTCACTCCGACATTTCATTTGTAAAATCAAAAGCAGCGCTTTCTGCAACCAGCCTCCACCCTATTGGCGCCCTCACCAAGGGGAGTAAAGGTGTAGACCTTGCTGAATTATTTGATATGAAATCTGCTGGAAGTATTGCATTTGGAGATTATAAAAAATCCATTGAAAATCCAAACCTGCTCAAAATTGCTTTGCAATATACTTCAAGTTTTGACGGCTTAGTTCACTCGTTTCCACACGAACACAGAGTAGCTAAAAATGGAGTGATGAATGAAAATATCACGAGTACACGAATGGGGCTCAAAGGATTGCCGCCACTGGCAGAAGAGCTACAAATTGCACGTGATTTATTTCTCTTAGAATATAGCGAAGGAAAACTCCACATTCCAACAGTTTCGACTGCAAAATCAGTTGCTTTAATTCGCGAAGCAAAAGCAAAAAAATTAGACGTCAGTTGTAGTGTCGCGATCCACAATTTGATATTTACCGACGAGAGTTTAAATGACTTTGACACCAACTTTAAAGTCAACCCTCCTTTGCGAACGCCAACCGATATACAAGCTCTTATTGCGGGACTTAAAGATGGGACGATAGACATGGTCACTTCCGATCATAACCCAATTGATATTGAGTACAAAAAAATTGAATTTGATTATGCCAAAAACGGCACTGTTGGACTGGAAAGTGCTTTTGGAGCATTAAATACCTTATTCACAACCAAAAAGACCGTACAATTACTTACAAAAGGAAAAGAACGCTTTGGTTTAAATTCACAGAGTGTCGCCATTGGAAACGCTGCACAGTTGAGTTTATTCAACCCTTCAAAAAAGTATGTTTTTGAAGAAAAACACCTGCATTCAAAATCCAAAAACTCACTCTTTTTAGGTTCAAAATTAAAAGGAACGGTTTACGGCATTATTGCTAATAACACCACTTCAATACCGCTTTAAATGATCGATAATAACGATATTAAATCTGGAAAAGGTAGCGCAGTTATAAGTTATTTTTATCTCCTAGGAGTTCTGATTGCCTACTTCACTAATTCAGATAAAAAAAGTCAATTTGCTTATTTTCATATCCGTCAATCCTTAGGGTTATGGCTGTCTTTTATGGCACTAGGCTATCCTATAGGATACTTTGATAGTTGGCAAATTACGGGATCATTTTGGATGGCATTTGGAATTCTATTTATCTATGGATTTTCAACGGCATTATCGGGCAATATGATTCCTGTTCCCTTAGTTGGAAACCTCTATCAAACGGCTTTTAAAAACATTAAATAAAATGAGTGCTCAGCTTCCGTTAATTCATGTAACCAGACCATCCACACTCAAAGAAAACGCCCCCTTATTGGTGATGCTTCATGGGTATGGTAGTGATGAAAATGATTTGTTTTCGTTTGCGACTGAACTTCCAGAAGAATTGTTCATCATATCCATTAGAGCTCCTTACCCACTCCAACCGAGTGGAAATGCTTGGTATGCGATTAATTTTGATGCAGAACAAAATAAATGGAATGACAACGATCAGGCAAAATCTTCAATGAAACTTTTGATGAATTGTATTGACAAAGCTTGTAAACACTATCCTGTCGATCAAAATAACGTGACGCTATTGGGCTTCAGTCAAGGAACCATTTTAGGAATGGCAACCGCTTTGAATCATCCCGCAAAAATTAAAAACATTATTGGCTTAAGTGGTTATGTTAATCATGATATTCTCCCTGATAATTTAGAGAAATTAGATTTTTCAAATTTAAATTTCTATTGTTCTCATGGCACTGTCGATCAGGTAATTCCAATCGATTGGGCACGACAAACACCGGTGTTTTTAAAGTCTTTAAACATCCAACACACCTACAGTGAATTTCCTGTGGGACATGGCGTTTCTCCGCAAAATTTCTATGAGTTAAGAGATTGGATTTCAACTAAAATTTAGCACTCCTATAACACTGTTTATTCAGTAGATAATTCTGTTGCGGTTTCATCAGATTCCTCAAGGTAAATTTCTGATTTTGAAAGCTCTAACACTTCAATTTTAGATTTAAATTTTTTGATATCTTTTTCATATTTATCAATAATGCTTTTAGAGTTCACATACTGGAACACATTGACTAGGATAGAAAACAGAAATAAGTAAAGGTATATTTTTCCTTTCATTTTAGAGATATTTGTAGTTGATCGTAAGCGAGATGAACATTTGCAGGCAAACTTTTTTCTAGGTCTTTATGAAACCCTAAATGATGACTCAGATGCGTCAAAAAAGCTTTTTTTGGATTTACACGTTTGATAAACGCCAAGGCTTCATCAAGGTTAAAATGAGAGACATGAGGCTCAATTCGTAAGGCATTAATAACCAAAACGTCTAAGTTTTGTAGTTTTCCAACTTCAGGATCTGAAACTGTTTTTGCATCGGTTATATAGGCAAAGGCATCTATTCGAAATCCAAAAATAGGCAGTGAATTATGGAGCACATTAATAGGTTGAACTAACGTGGGTCCAACAGTAAAAGGAATATCCGTAATTGGATGTGCATTTAAAGTCAGTACACCAGGGTATTTGTTTTCGGTTGCAAAAATATAATCAAAACGCTTATGAAGCGATTTTAAGACCCGTTCATGAGCATACACATCAAGTGCGCCCTGTCTGTAAAAAAATGGTCTTAAGTCGTCCAACCCTGCGGTATGATCACTGTGTTCATGAGTAAAAAGAACAGCATCTATCTTAGTGCAATCGGTACGTAAAAGCTGCTGTCTGAAATCTGGACCACAATCAATTAGGATCGTAAAATCGTCCCACTGAACGAGTGCAGACACTCTAAGACGCTTGTCTTTAGGGTCTTCACTTAGACATACAGGGTGAGTACTTCCAATAATTGGAATCCCCTGCGAAGTTCCGGTGCCTAAAAATGTAATTCTCAATGAATGATTAATTTCAACAAAAATAGGCTATTTTTTTTGTAAGCTATTCTAAAGTGATACCTTTGTGTGGTAACCCCGTTAATTTTAAAGATGGAAATAACGCTTAAAGGGGATGCTGTAATTGAAAGCATTCCTTCACTAAAAGACAAAGCTTTAAGAATCAATTTAAATGAAAATATTTACGGAACTTTTGCGGAAATTGGTGCTGGACAAGAAACTGTAAGACATTTTTTTAGAGCTGGAGGGGCTTCAGGAACCATTGCAAAAGCCATGTCTGCTTATGACAAATCTTTTAGCGATGCGATCTATGGCACTGAACAAGAGAATCGATATGTAACAGAAGATCGATTGAAAAAAATGTTATCTCACGAGGTTAAACTCATTGAAAATCGCCTTTCTCGAAAAGAATATCCAAATAAAATGTTTTTTAGCTACGCGAATACCGTCGCTACTATTGATTTTGCAAAACGTTTTAAAGGACATGGATGGGTTGGAATACGCTATCAAGTTGATTCCAACCAAAAACAATACAATGAAATTACACTCCATATTCGATTTAAAGAAACAGATGCTCGCTTGCAACAAGAAACACTTGGAAAACTAGGAACCAACCTCATTTATGGAGCGTTTTATAAATACAATCAACCAAAAAAATTATTGCGTTATTTATACGATCACATTGATAAAGATCAGTTAGAAATTGATACTATTAATTTTTCTGGACCTTCTTTTCAAGAGGTGGATAACCGATTGATGAGCTTACAGCTTTTAAAAAATGGAATGACGGATGCGGTTATGTTTGCTCCCGATGGAAACAATGTTTTACCGGCACGTGTGTTATACAAAAAAAATATATTAGCGTTTCGAGGAAGTTTTCGACCGGTGACGAAAGTAAATATGGATATGTATGAACAATCCTATCAACTCTTTTTGAGCGAAAACAAAGTTAAAAAAGAAAATACTCAAGTTATATTTGAGATTACCTTATCCAACCTAAGAGCATCTGGAGGAGAAATTGACGAACAAGACTTTATGGACCGAGCACGCTTGTTGTGTTCTCTCGGACAAACGGTACTCATCTCTAATTTCCAAGAATATTATAAACTTGTTGAGTACTTTAATCTCTATACCAAAAACCGTATGGGCTTATCCATGGGAATCAATAACTTAATTGATATTTTTGATGAGAAATATTACCGCCACCTAAGTGGAGGAATTTTGGAAGCCTTTGGAAAACTCTTTAACAAAGATCTCAAAATCTATTTATACCCAATGTTAACGGAAAATAAAACCATGACCACTAGTGAAGACTTGAAGGTGCATCCACGTATGAAGGAACTCTACAAATATTTTAAATACAATGGGAAACTCGTTGATATTAAAAATTATGATCCTGAAATTCTGAATATTTTCTCAAGGAAAGTTTTAAAAATGATTTCAAATGCGGAACAGGGTTGGGAAGAAATGCTTCCAGAAGGAGTTTCTGATATCATCAAAAAACAAAAATTATTTGGGTATGAAGGGTAATTGTGTCCCATAAACTCATAAAAAAAAGCGACCAACAGGTCGCTTTTTTTATTTCAAAATCTGATCCGTGTGTTCTTTCGTTTTAACTTTTAGGATGATGTCTTCAATGACTCCCGCTTCATCAATCACAAACGTTGTACGGTGAATGCCATCATATTCTTTGCCCATGAATTTCTTAGGACCCCAAACACCAAAGGCATTGATAACCGACTTATCTTCATCCGCGAGTAATGGATAAGGAAATCCGTATTTTTCTTTAAAATTAGACTGGCGTTTAGCACTGTCTGCACTTACCCCCAAAATATCATATCCTTGGGCTGTAAAACGACTGTAATTATCACTTAAATTACAGGCTTCAACGGTGCATCCAGGTGTGCTGGCTTTTGGATAGAAAAATAACACCAGTTTTTTTCCTTTGTAATCGGCTAAAGAAACGGCGTTTCCGGCCTCGTCTAAAGATTGAAAATTTGGAGCGGCATCGCCTATTTGTAATGTAGTCATAATTAGTATCTTTGATTAATACAACAAAGATAAACGAATGACAAAAACTGAGAAGGTAAATTTTGTTATAAAAACCTTAAAAGATTTTTATCCTGAGATCCCTATCCCCCTAGATCATAAGGATCCGTACACCCTTTTAATTGCTGTATTGTTATCGGCACAATGTACAGATGTGCGTGTGAATCAAATTACTCCTCTTCTGTTTGCCAAGGCTGATAACCCTTATGACATGGTAAAAATGTCTGTAGAAGAAATCAAAGCCATCATACGGCCTTGTGGGTTGTCACCCATGAAGAGCAAAGGGATTCATGGACTGTCACAGATTCTGATAGACTCCCACAACGGACAGGTACCACAAAGTTTTAGTGCTTTAGAAGCCCTACCTGCCGTAGGACATAAAACCGCCAGTGTAGTTATGGCACAGGCGTTTGGTGTGCCTGCATTTCCTGTGGATACACACATTCATCGCCTTATGTACCGCTGGAACTTGTCGAATGGTAAAAATGTGACACAAACTGAAAAAGATGCCAAACGTTTGTTTCCAAAAGAATTATGGAACGATTTGCACTTGCAAATCATTTGGTATGGCCGGGAGTACTCCCCTGCCCGTGGCTGGAATTTAGAGGCGGACATCATTACCAAAACCGTTGGACGAAAGTCTGTGATTGAGGCCTATTACAAATAAGCCCGATTTCATTTTTTAATTGCTTTAACTTTATTTGTTTTAAAACGCAAGTAATAGACTGTCAATTGTTTACATTTAATTTTAGGCTGTATTTTTATTGTTTATATTAATAATTTAGTGTAATTTTAGGGCTGATTAAGACCCCAAGTCTAAATCTTCAAAAGAGTTTAACCGAAGTTTTAGATTCTGTTTTATTGAATGCCGTATTGGAAGGGTTCCGATATACGACTCGTTGAGGTCTTATTAGGACATAGCTCTATAAATACACATTATGGAAAATGTGCATAATTTACGATAGAGAATGTTGTTCTACAAGATCAATTATTAAGAATTAAATATATGATAATCAATCTTTTAAAACAATAACCTTAACAATCAAACATATTGGATATATCGGAACCAGTTCCGATATACAATAGTTAGCAAACAGTTGAGAAAAGAAATCCACATATTAATTTTTAGTCTGATTACGACTTTAGCACTTGGACAAACCGAAAAGGAATCTTTTTGGAAACCCTACATCGAATCTGACCGAATCGAAGTTGAACTAAAGCATTATGACAGTATAACATTTGAAAAGGCTTACCGAGTTTGGACTGACTATCAAGTTGTGGAATTAATTAAATTGAATGACTCGACTTATAACGGAACATTTACAAATTTTGTCACTAAACATAAAAGAAAGAATAAAACAGAAACGATTTACCAAAAAATAAAAATCCCAAACGGAACAGTTAAAGAATTAATGACCTCATTGCAAAAAGAAAACATTGAAACATTAAAAGACTGTTCTGAAATTGAAAATTATCCTCAAGGGTTTGATGGCAAAACTTATGTTTTTGAAATTGGAACTGAAAAAGAAAAAAGAATTTACTCATATTGGGAACCAGAAAACGAAAGATATCAAAATCCAGAAATGCCTGAAGTCAAAAATGTTAGGAATATGCTTAATGCAATAAACACAGAGTTTGATTTGTGGAAATATTTCAAAGATTTTAGGGATAGACTTCCAAAAGGCAGTTATTCTTATGGAATGATTAATATGATAAAAACATAAAAACCGTTTGCTAACAATGGCTATAATTCATTGTGGTTTTGTTCCACACCAAAATAAAAGTATAAATCAAACGGCTGGATTTCGGCGGAATAATCCTACGGATGATTCCACAACGAAATCATAGCCGAGACCGTTCAGATTCTAATTAATCAGAGATTCAAATTTATGTCCTTTATACACAGAAACATTCAAGGCTTTTGAGTAATTCAAAAGAAAATTGATGGTTTCAGTTTTAGGTTTTAAGTTGTTGGAATCCGATGGATTTTCAGTGTAAAGTTTTGCCATTAGCCTGTCATTGTTAGTTAGTTATTACTACAACGACAAAACATCTAATTTATTTCATCTGGCCATTAATTTGTCAAAACAATATTGTGTTTTTCAATTAATTTACGAAGATTAATCAGGGCATACCGCATCCGTCCCAAAGCCGTATTGATACTCACCCCCGTATTTTCAGAAATTTCCTTGAAACTCATATCGTTATACATACGCATCATGAGCACCGATTTTTGTTCTTCTGGTAACTCTTCTACCATCGCTCTAACATCATGAACAATTTGAGATTTCACCAATTCTCCTTCCGCATTCAGGGCACCATCACTCAGCACCGAAAAGATGTCAAAATCGCCGCTGTTATTAAATTTAGGCATGCGGTTATTTTTTCTGAAATGATCGATCACTAAGTTGTGAGCAATTCGCATCACCCAAGGTAAAAACTTACCTTCTTCATTGTAATTGCCACGTTTGAGGGTTCGTATGACTTTTATAAAGGTATCTTGAAATACATCTTCAGTCACATCACGGTCATAAACCTTAGAATATATAAAACTATACAACCGTTGTTGATGGCGTTTTATGAGAATTGATAGTGAGGGTTCATCACCTTGAATGTATTGACTTACGAGAGTAGCATCGCTAATAGATTTAGAATTCATAACATTACTTTTAGAAATACATTTAAAATGTACTTGGTTAAAAAATATAAAAAGTAATATTATTCTATAAGCGTTTATTTATTTGTTTGAAAATCAAAATAACAACAATCTAAGTAATTTTACAAATTTATTTTAGTTTTTATCCATAAGAAGACCCAAGACCGCTATAATGTTTTTTATATTAATGGTATCTTTGCAATCAAATTTTAACGTACTAAATGCCACAAGACCTTTCAAAATTAAGTCCAAAAGAGCACATTCTAATTAAGGGTGCAAAATTGCACAATCTAAAGGATATAGATGTTGCAATTCCACGCCACAAATTGGTAGTGATTACTGGACTTTCTGGTTCTGGAAAATCGAGTTTGGCATTTGATACCTTGTATGCTGAAGGACAACGGCGGTATGTAGAAAGTTTGTCGAGTTATGCACGACAATTTTTGGGGCGTCTCCACAAACCAAACGTCGATTATATAAAAGGCATTGCACCTGCCATTGCTATTGAACAAAAGGTCAATTCCACCAACCCGCGATCTACAGTTGGAACCACCACCGAAATTTATGATTATTTAAAATTACTTTTTGCGCGTATCGGAAAAACCTACTCTCCAACTTCCAACAATGTCGTGCGAAAAGATACCACCAGCGATGTCATTAATTACATTAAAACACTCAAAACAGGTGATAAATTGCTCCTCCTTGCTCCCATCCATTTGGAAGAAGGTCGAACAATGGAAAATAAACTTCAAGCGCTTCAACACCAAGGATTCGCACGAATTAAGGTTGGAGATGCTGTGGAACGTATTGAACAAATTGAAAATTTTGAAAAACTGCCCACAACACTCCATCTGGTGGTTGATCGTATTATTCTTAAAAACGATGACGATTTTTATAACCGTTTGGCAGATGCAATTGAAATGGCGTTTTTTGAAGGAAAAGGACGCTGTCTAATTGAAAAATTAGAAAATTCTAAAACACGCGAATTTAGCAATTCATTTGAACTTGATGGTCAAAAATTTTTAGAACCCAGTACGCATCTCTTCAGCTTTAACAATCCATACGGTGCCTGTCCCAAATGCGAAGGCTATGGTGACATCATTGGTATCGATGCAAGTCTAGTCGTTCCAAACACCTCTCTTTCGATTTATGAGAATGCCGTGTTTCCTTGGCGTGGTGAAAGCATGAAATATTACAGAGATCAACTCGTGAATAACAGTCATAAATTTGACTTTCCAATTCATAAACCTTACTTTGAATTGGAAGCCAAACACCAACAGATGTTATGGGATGGAAACTCTCATTTTACAGGACTCAATGCCTTTTTTGAAGAATTGGAATCCAAAGCCTATAAAGTTCAAAACCGTGTAATGCTATCGCGCTATCGCGGAAAGACAAAATGTGGAAGTTGTCAGGGAAAACGCTTGCGAGAAGAAGCTAATTTTGTGAAAGTTGGTGGCGCTTCAATTACGGATTTGGTTGAATTATCTCTCAAAGATTTAAGAGCATTTTTCAAATCCTTAAAACTGGATGTGAAAGAACTAGAAATTGCCAAACGTCTTCTCAAAGAAATTAATAACCGCCTTGAATTTTTAGCCAATGTTGGATTGGACTATTTGACCTTAAATAGAAGGTCAAACACCCTGTCTGGGGGCGAAAGTCAACGCATCAACCTGGCAACCTCACTCGGAAGCAGCCTTGTGGGGTCTATGTATATTTTGGATGAACCAAGTATTGGACTCCATCCTAAAGATACCGAACGTCTTATTAATGTATTGAATGCATTGCGAGATTTAGGAAATACGGTGATTGTAGTGGAACACGATGAAGGCATTATGGCTGCTGCCGATTATATCATCGATATTGGTCCCGAAGCAGGAACCTTTGGTGGTGAAGTCATGGCGAGTGGGAGTTATAAAGCACTTTTAAAAAGCAATACTTTGACGGCACAATATCTCAATGGAGCTCTAGAAATTGAAGTTCCCAAAAAACGGAGAACGTCAAAATATAGTGTAACCATCAAAGGAGCTCGAGAACATAATTTAAAAAATATCGATGTCACAATTCCGTTAAACATGCTCACAGTTGTGACCGGTGTTTCTGGAAGTGGAAAAAGTACGCTTGTCAGACAAATTGTATTTCCAGCCTTGCTTAAATCCATTGGAGGATATGGCGAAAAAGCAGGTGAATTCACAAGTATAGAAGGCAATTTTAGTACCGTTAAATTCATTGAATTTGTAGATCAAAACCCAATTGGACGTTCTTCACGTTCCAATCCTGTGACCTATATCAAAGCATATGACGATATTCGGGCGTTATTCGCCAAACAAAAGTTAAGCCTTTTAAGAAATTACCAACCCAAACATTTTTCATTTAATGTTGACGGAGGACGTTGTGAGACTTGTAAAGGCGAAGGAACAGTCACTATTGAAATGCAATTCATGGCAGACGTTCAATTGCTTTGTGATGGTTGTGATGGAAAACGCTTTAAAAAACAAGTGTTAGAAATTAAGTTTCATAACAAAACAATTGATGATGTTTTGAATATGACTATTGATGATGCAATCGCTTTTTTTGAAACACATAAAGTGACTAAAATCAAAACAAAACTCCAACCACTTCAAGATGTTGGTCTGGGGTATGTGACACTTGGACAAAGCTCTTCAACCCTTTCGGGTGGTGAAGCACAACGTATAAAGCTAGCCTCCTTTTTAGGGAAAGGATCGAAAGCAGAAACAGGTTTGTTTATTTTTGATGAACCAACAACCGGACTGCATTTTCATGACATTAAAAAACTACTCAAATCCTTCAATGCACTGATAGACAAAGGGCATTCTGTATTGGTGGTCGAACACAATTTAGACCTAATCAAATGTGCCGATCATGTGATTGATTTAGGTCCTGAAGGCGGTGCAAACGGAGGGAGTTTATTAGCAGAAGGGACTCCTGAGTTTGTTGCCAAATCAAAAAAATCTTCTACTGCTGAGTTTCTTAAAAGTAAATTGACTTAATTTTTAAGTTTAACTAGCTTACTTTCAATTAATTAAAAATCAGATCCAATTCTTGGCATACTGTTTGGTAATACAGAGTTATATTAACTTTTAAAACGCTGTATTATGAAAAAATTATTTTTAACACTCGTTACTTTAACCTTTTTTGGAACCCTAGCAGCCTCTACAGTTCCAAATCATTTGAGAACTAATAATTCTTTCGTATTTAATGAACAAGGAATTGAATTTGCCATTTTTCACGATGGACAATTTGATTTTAATGTATTAAGACAGCGTCAAAATTTTGTTCAATTTTCAAATCATAATGGACTAAATATCAGCTTTAATACAGGCTATGATTACAGTGCTTACATTCAATATGACAACTATGGGGCGGTAATTCAAATTGAAAACACCCCTATTTATTATGATTATTACGGGCGAATCAGTCAAGCAGGAAGTGTACGTATAAATTATGACCACAGAGGTCGTGTATCTTGGATTGGCAACATGCAAATTCACTACAATCGCTATAACAACTCACGCTGTATTGGTTATGTGAATCGCATCAACCGTTATTATACGCCTAGCGTTTGGTATTCTTATTACAGTGTTCCAAACATTCAGTATTCTGTAGTTTTCAATACTCCTTACAGAAGACATTACACCCCTGTAAGATATTATTACGAAAAACCGTACAGAAACAACCGTCGTCCAATTGTATATAGAAATCGACGGGGTCCAAATAGGGTAGCTAGCACCCGATCGAACCATAGCGACCGCTATAGAACCAGAGGCGAAACAAGAAGAACAGTAAACAACACTTCACGCTCTGAGAACCGTCAAACATCACGATCGACTACGCGGTCAACAACAAACCGATCTAATAATAGAGTTGCAAGTTCTAACCAGAGAGTGCGAACAAATACGCCAAATGTGGTAAAAAGCAACAAAGTGGTAACAAAAAATTCAAGAGCAATTGCACAAAGAACACCAAGAACAAGTGCAAAGAAAACGTCTATACAACGAAGAAGATAATAGTTTAGTTAGTTGAAAACTCCGTAGCTGAATATCCCATATCACTACGGAGTTTTTTATGTTTAATTCCGAAGTTTCTGAGCCAATTGTTGAGTCAACGATTTACGACTGTAAGCCTCTAATCCTTTTGAATCTACTTTTAATTGTTGAGTTTTATACGCTTCAAAATGCTGCAATAAAAGTGTGCGGAGTGCTGCTGCTTCGTCATATCTAAAATAAGTCCCAGACCGTGTTTGATTTAAAATGGTCTCAATGTCAGAAGTCTTTGGCCCAATAGCGATTATAGGACGTTTAGAACCCATGTATTCAAATAATTTTCCGGGAATAATGTATTCCGTTTCCTTAGAATCTTCTTCAATAAGCAATAACAGTTGCGTTTTTTTTTGATAGTCTAAAACAGCGTTGTGAGGAATATATCCAATGGTAAAAATATAGCTCTCCAACCCATAACTTTGAATCGTTTCTAATACCTCTGTACTAAGAGAACCAATAAGGTTTAGCTGAAACGCCGCCGCAAAATCTACGGATTCTTTTATTAAGTCTGATAACACCTTCCATAAAACAGAAGGATTTCGTCCTTCGAGTAAGGATCCAATATGGGATAAGGTGAACTTAGAATCTAAGGAACTGTCGTCTGTGATTTGAAAATCAAACCCATTCGTGAGAACCGTTATTGGTTGGGTTGTTAACTCTAAAAATAGTGTTTTTGTTTTTGGACTTGTTACCAGTAATTCATCTGCATTTTGAAGCACAGCAGCTTCTAAGTTTTTATGTTTTTTTTGTGCAAAAGAACGAAGTTTTAATTTTTTATGATATCCGATATGAGTCCAAGGATCTCTAAAATCAGCCACCCATTTAAGAGAATGTTTTTGTTTTAACTGTAAACCGATCAAATGTAAACTATGGGGTGGTCCTGTGGTGACAATGGTATCAATTTGCTGGGATTTAATGTATTCCGACAAAAAAGAAACCGAAGGGCGTACCCAAGAAATACGTGCATCTGGAATGAAAAAATTACCTCTGATAAAAAGGAGTGCTTTTTCTAAAAAAGATTGTTTTTTGGGATTTGAAATGAGTCCTTTAGACAAATCCGATGTTTTGGACTTCGAAAAAAAATGGGCCCATTTATAAGGTTCGCTTATCGGAGTTTTTAAAACTGTTAAATCAGAACGCAGCTCCGATACCAATGAAGTATCTGTAAGGGGATAATTGGGCGCATCAGGACAATACACAATGGGTTCTATGTCAAAATCGGGTAAGTATTTTACGAACTTCAACCAACGTTGAACTCCCGGCCCTCCAGCAGGCGGCCAATAATACGTAATGATGAGTACCTTTTTCACGATGGTTTTCTATAAATTAGAATTCCTTGACCTAAAATTAGCAATACCAATAAAATACTACTAACTAAACTAATATTTGAACCTGTTGTCACAACGGAGGGGTTAAACTTAAATACTACGGTATGCGTCCCTTTAGGAATTTCTAAGCCACGAAGGATATAGTTTACGTTGTAATGTTTTACTTCTACACCATCAATAGTGGCGTTCCAACCATTCTTATAGTAAACCTCCGAAAATACTGCAAAGCCATCTTCAGTAGTCTTGGTTTCATAAACCAAATGATTGAGTTTATAATCAACTAATTGGATTGAAGCCATGGAATCTTTCACAAAACGTTTGGATTTCAAATCTGAAGCATTGGCTATTGCTGTTGTTTTTGTATTTATTTTATCCAACGCTAAAATTTCTTCATCTGGCGATTCAAATGATTCAATTGCATCTACAAACCAAGCATTTCCATTTGTATTTTCATTTTCAAAATACAGGACTTCACCTTCTTTATTTTGATATATAATATACTTGGTATTGAGCATATTCAGAACTTCAAAGTTAGTTTTGTCGATATAAAATTCTTGTACCGCTTTAAAACGACGCAATTTTGCAGCATGATATCCTTCTATTGAGTTGTGAAAATAAGACGATTTAGTAGAATTATCAGACCTATCAAGAACTCTAAAATTTGTGGTGTCTTTTAATAATTCTTTATCAATTGTACTTGCCTGATACGGACGATCTACATTTAGTGCTGAAACAAAATTGTCATTATTCACATAACGACGGTCCACCCCTACCAGATCCAAAATAAGAAGGAGTCCCAAAATAACGATTGTAGTGTTTTGAGAGATTTTTTGTTTGAGATAGGTGAAAATCAATCCTCCAACTGCTAAGACCAATAACAAAGTTCGCAATGCATCTTCTGTAAAAATAGCACTGCGATCTAACCTTAAAGCTTCTACAAAAGAAGCTCCATAATATTCTTTAAATTGTCCATCACTGCTTCCAACAAAATCAAATAAGCTATTTTTGAAAATTAAAAATACTACTGTTAATCCTGCAACAATTCCCAATGACTTTTTTAAGGCCTCTAATTTCGTTTTTGAGCTTCGATCTTTATGAAATAATTCCGCCAATCCTAAGGCAGCTAACAAAGGGATACACAGTTCTAAAAGGACTTGAATGGAACTCACTGCTCTAAACTTATTATAGAGTGGTACATAGTCAATAAAAAAATCAGTGAGAAACGATAGGTTTTTTCCATAGGATAATAACAAAGACATCAAAACACCAGCAATTAACCACCATTTGAAACGGCCTTGGTATAGGAACAATGCCAACACAAAAAGAAAAATCACAACGGCTCCAATGTAAGCGGGTGCTTCCACAATAGGTTGATCGCCCCAATACATGGGTGCTTGTTTAGATTCCTGAAGTGCTTGTATAGGCGTTGCTCCCAAAGCTCTGAAAGCCTTGTAGGTCTCCGAATCTTTTCCAATATCTTCTCTATTTCCTCCACCCATAAATCGAGGAATGAACAGATTAAATGTTTCTAATTTACCATAACTAAATTGCGTGATATAGTCCTTATCCAGTCCTGTTGTTTGCTCTTTAGGACTGCCATCGGGGTTGATTGTCAATTCACTCTTTCCGCGGGTGCTTTCTTTGGCGTATTCGCTAGTGGCCATCAAATTAGTGGCATTCATAGAAAACGCAAAAACAGCGGCTATAAACAGAACAGCAGTAGCTTTAAAAAATGCGGGAAGTTCTTTTGATTTGATTGCATGTACTAAATATGTAATCCCTAAAATTATAATTAAAAACCCTAAATAGTAAGTCATTTGTGGGTGGTTGGTCACGAGTTCTAAACCAGACGCTAGGGCCGTGATTATAAACCCTAAATAATAGCGTTTTTGGAAGGTCAAAATAATTCCAGATAAAACTAGCGGCATATAGGCAATTGCATGGGCTTTGGCATTATGTCCTACTCCTAGAATGATAATCAAATAGGTAGAAAACCCGAACGAGAGGGCTCCCAAAATAGCAATTTTATAATCGATTTTTAAAACTAGTAATAAGATGTAGAATCCCAAAAAGTATAAGAAGAGATAATCGGCTGGACGGGGTAAAAAACGAAGTGCTAAGTCCAGTTTCTTAATATAATTGTGAGGATATTTAGCACCGAGTTGATAGGTTGGCATGCCCCCAAAGGCACTGTTGGTCCAATAGGATTCGGCGTCATAAGCGTTTCGAAAGTCGATGTGCTGTTTGGCCATTCCTGTGTATTGGACAATATCACTTTGATAGATTTTTTTTCCTTTTAGAACGGGATTGAAATATAAAACAGCCACAAGAGCAAACCCTAAAATCACTAAAAAATGGGTGCCAATTTGTTTTAAACTCAGGTTCATATGGACTGTTATTTATTCAATTTCTTCATAATCGACATATTCTCCAACATTGTTATTTGAAGATTTAGAATTTGGCATTTTATCAATACTAATCTCTCCTTCCTTTTGGGTTGGTGGTTTTGGAGCCGATTGATTTCTAAAATGGGATTCTGCTTTTTTTGCAATCGACTTCACTATAAATGGTGCCAATAGGCGCATCAGATATTTGAAAATGGTATAAACCAAAACAAAAATGAGGAGTGTTTTTAGCAATCCAATAAAAGACGCAGTTTGTAACATCGGTAGATTATTTTTTCAAAAATACAATTCTTATTTATATTATATAAATTATTATATAAAATGATTACACACAAGAAAAAAGAGTACAATTAATTAAAAGTATAAAAAAAAATATGTAGGTTTGGTAAAAGTCTATTTAAATGAAAATTCTATCTAAGCTTATTACTTTTATAGCTCTATGTTGTGTATGCAGCACTGCTCAAGCACAATATACCGATGTTATAAACTCGAATCGACCAGGCGCCTCCCAAAGTGCATTTTCTGTGGGAACCAAAGTGTTGCAGTTTGAAGTCGGTCCATATATGATTAAAGAAAAACGAGAACTTTATCCAAAGTACGAAGTTTCTGGATATGGGGTTGATTTTGCAGCCCATTATGGTTTTTGGAAAGAAGCTCTAGAATTAAATATCCAAGGGACGTTTCAAAAAGATACACAAACCTATCCCTCCTCGATTGTGGATGTAGAGTATGGTCGTGCAAACTTTAAAAACCTCAATATTGGAGCAAAATATTTGGTATATGACCCTCATAAAAACAAAGAAAATAAACCAAACTTGTATAGCTACCACGCTAATAGAGGTTTCAAATGGAGCAGTTTGATTCCCGCCGTATCTGTAATTGCTGGTGTGAATTATGACACTAAAGACAATCCATATACAGCCCCAACTGTTGAAGGACTTAGTTATCGTGGAGGTTTAATTACACAAAACAATTTTAATGGAGGTTGGGTCTTTATTACAAATTTTATAATGGACCGCATTGGAAGTGACCAAACAGATTTTCATTACATTCTTACACTTACACACTCCTTCAATCCAAAATGGGTGGTTTTTGGAGAAACACAAGGCATAAAAAGTGAGTTTTACGCAGATAATTTACTTCGATTTGGAGGCGGTTATTTACTGAATAAGAATTTACAATTTGATACGGCTTTGACATTTAATACCAAAAACACACCATCCGTTTTAAGTTTAAGTTTTGGTGCATCGTACCGATTAGATCGCCATAAGGATAAAAACAACGTTGATAACGGGACTTCTGCAAAAGACCAAGAGAAACGAAAATCGCGCTTCAAAAATGAAGATAAAAGAAAAAAGAAGAAGAGAAGTACTAATTTTGAAGAGGACTAGAACAGCATGATTACTATTAAAGAAGCGGTTTCCAAAAAGGAGATAAAACAATTTGTGACATTCCCTTTTTCACTCTATAAAGACTCCAAGTATTGGGTTCCCCCAATCATAAGCGAAGAGATTAAAATATTTAATAAAAACACCAACCCTGTACTCCAAAATGCGGAGGCTCAATTGTTTCTAGCTTATAAAAACAATACGATTGTAGGGCGTGTTGCCGCCATTATTAATTGGACAGAAATTGGACCTAAAGGCAGTAATAAAGTTCGATTTGGCTGGATGGATATGATTGATGACATAGAAGTCACAAAAGCTTTATTGGACACTGTAGAGTCCATTGGAAAAGCGAATAACTTAAACTATATGGAAGGGCCTATTGGGTTTTCTAACTTAGATAAGGTAGGTGTTCTAACCTATGGCTATGACGAGATTGGTACCATGGTTTCTTGGTACAACCATCCCTACTATGTGGAGCACTTAAATCAATTAAATTTCAAAGTTGAAAAAGAATATCTAGAACACAAACATCAGTTTAGTGATATTGAAATTGAAAATTCTAATCTACTTGAAAAGGTCATTAAAGAGCGTTACAACTTAAAGGCTTTAAATTTTACGAGCACAAAAGATCTGATGCCGTATGCAGATAAAATGTTTGATTTATTTAATGAAAGTTATGCATCCTTGTCGTCATTTGTGGCAATTACAGACATTCAAAAAGCATTTTTAAAGAAGAAGTTTTTAAACTTCATAAACCCAGAATACATTAAGTTTGTGGTAAATGAGGCCGATGAATTAATTGCTTTTGGGGTTGTAATGCCTTCTTTTGCAGAAGCCTTACAAAAAACAAAAGGTAAGTTATTTCCTTTTGGGTTTTTGCATATTTTAAAAGCTAAGAACTCAAAAAAAATAAATTTTTATTTAATTGGCATCCATCCTGAATATCAAAAAAAGGGCGTCCATTCCATTCTATTTAGTGCATTTCATAAAACCTTTAAAGAGAAAGGAATTCTAGAATGTCGAAGAACTCCAGAATTGGCAAATAACTTAGCAGTTCAAAAATTATGGCGCAATTTTAATCCTGTATTGATTAAAAAACGATGTACGTATCGAAAAGATTTGTAGAACTACTCACCCATTGCAGCTGCAACAGAAGCCGAAAGACGCTTATAAACTCCTTTTCCTAAGCGTTCTCTGATCACAGAAAATGCTTTTAAAGTTTCGTCCACATCTTCTAACGTATGCATAGAGGTTGGTATTAACCTCAGCAATATTAAGCCCTTAGGAATAACAGGATACACTACTATTGAACAGAAAATTCCATAATTTTCACGAAGGTCTTTTACCAAGGCCATCGCTTCAGGAATACTTCCTTTTAAGTACACAGGAGTTACACAACTTTGGGTGGATCCTAGGTCGAATCCTCTCTCGCGTAATCCCGATTGCAATGCATTTACAATCTTCCATAGGTTTTCTTTAAGTTCAGGCATGGTACGAATCATATCCAAACGTTTAAGAGCGCCTTTTACCAACTGCATTTGCAAGGATTTTGCAAACATTTGTGAGCGTAAGTTATATTTTAAATAATCAATAATTTCTTGATCAGCAGCAATAAAAGCACCTGTACTTGCCATTGATTTGGCAAAGGTTGCAAAATACACATCAATCTCATCTTGAACGCCTTGTTCCTGTCCTGCACCTGCTCCCGTTTTTCCAAGCGTTCCAAAACCATGTGCATCATCAACTAAAAATCTAAAATTAAATTTGTCCTTTAATGCTGCAATTTCTTTTAGCTTCCCTTGTTCGCCTCGCATTCCAAAAACACCTTCTGAAATCACTAAAATACCTCCACCAGTATGTTCGGCCATTTTAGTCGCACGTTCTAGGTTTTTTTCTAAGCTTTCAATATCGTTGTGTTTGTAAGTAAAACGTTTTCCCATGTGTAGCCGAACCCCATCAATAATACAAGCATGCGAATCCACATCATAAACAATAATATCATCCTTTCCAACCAACGCATCAATTGTGGACATGATTCCTTGATAACCAAAATTTAAGAGATAAGTCGCTTCTTTACTTACAAATTCTGCTAATTCGTTTTGTAATTGCTCATGTAGTGAGGTATGACCAGACATCATTCGAGCGCCCATTGGATAGGCAGCCCCGTAATCATTGGCAGCTTCGGCATCGACTTTTCTAACTTCAGGATGATTTGCAAGTCCTAAATAGTCATTTATACTCCATGTGATGACGTCCTTACCTTGAAATTTCATGCGGTTGGAAATCTGACCTTCCAGTTTTGGAAACACAAAATAACCTTCTGCTTGGCTTGCCCATTTACCTAAAGGGCCTTTGTCTTTATATATTTTTTCAAATAAATCTCTCATCATAATTCCTAGTTAGTTTGCGATACAAAACTATATAATAATATTCTTAATACATAATAATTTAAGCAATTAAACAGAAACGAATATTGTGTTGATGATTTGGTATTAGAAATTTGAGAGTGATTTACTTAATAAATTCAATGCCTTGTGCAGCGACTTCATTTTTTTTATCAAAAAAACCTTGGTTTTCCATCCATTGGTCATTAAATACTTTACTCATGTATCTTGATCCGTGATCTGGGAAAATTAAAACAACAACATCCGTAGGTTTAAAAGCACCTTTTTGATTGAGTTGTTTTACGGCCTGAACAACGGCTCCAGATGTATAACCTGCAAACAAACCTTCTGTTTGCGCCAGCTCTCGAGCAGTATGCGCACTTTCTTCGTCCGGTACCTTAATAAATTCATCGATTGAATCAAAATCGGTAGCTGTAGGAATTAAATTTTTCCCAAGTCCTTCAATACGGTAGGGATATATTTCATTGGGATCAAACTCTCTGGTTTCGTGGTATTTTTTCAAAACCGAACCATAAGCATCTACTCCGATGATTTTAATATCTGGATTTTGTTCTTTTAAATATTTTGCAGCCCCTGAAATGGTACCACCAGTACCGCTACATGCAACCAAATGCGTAATCTTACCTTGGGTCTGCTGCCATAACTCTGGCCCTGTAGATTTATAATGTGCCTCTGTATTTAAACTATTAAAATATTGGTTTATATATACTGAGCCTTTAATTTCTTTGTGCAAACGTTTGGCGACTTCGTAATAGGAACGGGGGTCATCTGCATTCACATGTGCCGGGCATACATAAACTTTTGCTCCCATACTCTTGAGCATGTCAATTTTATCTAAAGATGATTTTGAACTGACCGCTAATACACATTTGTACCCTTTAATGATACTGACCATTGCAATACTAAAACCAGTGTTACCAGAAGTTGTTTCAATAATCGTATCTCCTGGTTTTAGAATGCCTTTCTTTTCAGCCTCTTCAATAATATGAAGCGCAATACGGTCTTTAGAGGATTGCCCTGGATTGAAACATTCTAATTTGGCTATAAACGTCCCCGGAGAACCCGACAAAATGGTACTTAACTTCACAAGAGGCGTGTTTCCAACGAGCTCCAATACATTATCAAATATCAATTTATCTTTATTTACCAAATTTGTGATTTTTGTGTGACAAATTTACACTATTTTTTTCAAACCTATTTTATAATGGATTCTAGATCTAATAAAAAAGCATACTCCGCAGCCACTTCTTTCAAGGCTTCAAAACGTCCAGAAGCACCGCCATGACCTGCCTCCATATTGGTTTTAAGATAGAGTTGAGATGTGTTTTTGTTTTGAGATCTTAAGCGTGCAACCCATTTGGCTGGCTCCCAATATTGAACTTGGGAATCGTGAAGTCCCGTAGTTACTAACATATTTGGGTAGAGCTTATTGGTAACATTGTCATAAGGCGAATACGATTTCATATACTCATAATAGTCTTTTTCATTAGGGTTCCCCCATTCATCATATTCTCCAGTAGTAAGCGGAATACTATCGTCCAACATAGTTGTTACCACATCCACAAAAGGAACCTGAGCAACCACTCCATTGTATAATTCAGGAGCTAAATTTACAACTGCTCCCATTAATAAACCACCTGCACTGCCACCCATAGCATACTGATGCTTGGCAGAAGTGTACTTATTTTCAATCAAATATTTTGAACAATCTACAAAATCTGAAAAGGTATTTTTCTTGTTAAATAATTTTCCATCTTCATACCATTGACGGCCCAAATATTCGCCCCCTCTAATATGAGCAATTGCAAAAATAAAACCACGATCTAATAGACTCAGCCGAACCGTTGAAAAATAAGGATCTATCGTGTTTCCGTACGAACCATACGCATACAATAACAATGGAGTTTCGGACGATTTTTCAGTATCCACATGGCGTATCAATGAAATAGGGATTTGAGTTCCATCCGCAGCCGTTGCCCATAAGCGTTCTGAAGTGTAGTTTTCTTTTTTAAATTTACCTCCTAATACTTCTTGTTCTTTTTTGATGGTTTTTGTCTTAGTAACCATATCGAAGTCAATTATAGATGATGGAGTTGTTAAAGACTGATAGCCATATCTTAAAACGCTGGTATCAAAATCAATATTAGTGGTGGTATAAGCCGTATAGGTTTCACTCTCAAAAGGAAGGTAATAACTGCCTGATCCATCCCAACGTTTTATGTGGATTTGATTCAAACCATTTTCACGTTCCGAAACCACCAAAAAGTCTTTAAATATTTCGATGTCTTCAAGTAATACGTTTTCTCGGTGTGGAATTACATCGTTCCAGTATTTTTTTTGAGTTTGAGTTTCAGAAGTTTTAGAGAGTTTAAAATTTTGAGCCCCATCGGCATTAGAAACGATATAAAATGAATCTTCGTAATGTGAAATACTATACTCTAAACCGCGTGTTCTTGGTTGAAATACTTTAAAATCACCATCGGGAGTGTTGGCATTTAAAATTTGATATTCAGTCGTTAAGGTGCTGTAACTCACAATAACTAGATATTTTTTAGACTTGGTTTTATAAACGCTGACTCCAAAAGTATCATCAGTTTCTTCATAAATTAATTCATCTGATTTTTGATCGGTATTCAGTCGGTGTTTGTAAATTGCTTCCGATCGTAAGGTTGTTTCATCTTTCTTTGTATAAAACAGAGTTTTATTGTCATTTGCCCACGTACTCCCCCCTGTCGTATTTGAAATCTCATCCTTTAAAACTGTATTGGTTTTAAGGTCTTTAATATGCAATGTGTATTGACGTCTGCCTGTGGTGTCTATGCCATAAGAAACCAAATCATTATTGAGGTTTATGTTCAACCCTACCAATCTAAAATATGAATGATCTTTAGCCATTTCATTACAATCAAACAAAAGTTCTTCCTCTGCTTCTAAGGTTTCCTTTTTTCGAGTGTAGATGGGATAATCTTTCCCTTTTTCATATTTGGTGATGTACCAATACCCATTGTACTTATAAGGAACAGAACTGTCATCTTCTTTGATTCTTGACTTCATTTCTTCAAATAAAGACGTCTGAAACTCCTTTGTGTGGGTCGTATGGGCATTATAATAATCATTTTCTTTGTTGAGATAATCAATCACTTCGGGATTTTCTCTATCGTTTAACCAATAAAATTCATCAACACGTACATCGTCATGAATTGTTAAATTTTTAGGAATTTGTTTTGCTAATGGAGCGTTTGGTAATTCAGACATTGAGTTTTGAGTCTTAGTATCACAAGAAAAAAGTGAACTTATTAAAATGAGAGATAAGAATTGGCGTTTCATAACGGAGTAAATTAGGGGTTTTGAGGTTCTAAACTTACAAAAAAAATTATTATTTGCTTAAGATTTCTAAAAGATTAGTGTGCATTTCATCGGTATAATCTAAATGCGTCACCATTCTCAACTTACCACTTCCCATATCACTTACAAGTATATCATGTGCTTTTAAATTATCTAAGAACAAGGCTTCAGGTAAGTTAGGGTTTAATTTAAAAATGACAATGTTTGTTTCTACGGGTTCAACACTTGCAACAGCTTCCAATTGCTGCAAAACTGCGGCAATTTCTTTCGCTTTTTGGTGGTCTTCTTTAAGGCGATCGTAGTGGTGGTCTAATGCATAGGAAGCTGCTGCTGCGAGCGATCCTATTTGACGCATGCCACCGCCCAACATTTTTCGAATGCGTAAGGCATTGTTCATCAATGCTTCATCTCCAACCAACATAGAACCCACAGGGGCACCCAATCCTTTGCTAAAACATACAGAAATCGTATCAAATACAGCCCCATACTGAAGTGCTGTTTCAGATTTTGCAATGAGAGCATTCCACAAACGAGCACCGTCTAAATGAAACCCTAAATCATGGGCATCACAAACCGTACGAATGTTTTTAATTTCATCAAAATCCCAGCAAGCGCCTCCTCCTTTATTTGTGGTATTTTCCAAGGTCACTAAAGAAGTTAATGGGCTGTGATAAAAATCGGGCGGATTAATGGCGGTTTCTACTTGTGTTGCAGTCATCATACCACGATGTCCATCTATAAGCTGACAGGACACGCCACTATTGAAAGAGACCCCTCCACCTTCATAATTATAAACATGGGCATACTTATCACATATCAATTGCTCCCCAGGTTGTGTATGAAGCTTAATAGCCGTTTGATTTGCCATGGTTCCAGAAGGAAAAAACAAAGCTTTTGGTTTTCCAAAAAGGGTTGCAACTCGGTCTTCTAAGGCATTCATCGTCGGATCTTCAGCGTAAACATCATCGCCTAGCTTGGCAGTCATCATGGCGTCCAACATCCCTTTAGATGGTCTTGTAACGGTATCGCTTCTTAAATCTATTTGCATGCAATTTATTTTGGATATAAAACTACATATTATTTTAATTCTATGCTATAAATTCTATTTTTGTATTTCGAATTAAAATTATGATAACACACGATCACATTAAAGATCTTTTTGAGCGCCTTGGAGCGTTAAGGAGGTATCTTTGACTTAGATGCCAAACGCATCGAAATTCAAAATGAAGAAGAAAAAACCTTTTCGCCTGATTTTTGGAACGATTCGAAGGCCGCTGAATTACTCATGAAATCGTTACGAGTCAATAAGAAATGGGTAAGCGATTTCGAAAAAGCACAAACCTACAGCGAAGATTTAGAAATTTTATTTGATTTTTATAAAGAGGGCGAAACAACAGCTGAAGAAGTTGAAACACAATTTGAGCTTGCTTCCAATTTTTTAGAAGATCTTGAATTCAGAAATATGCTTTCTGAGGACGGGGATGGACTCAGTGCTGTATTGCAAATTACTGCGGGTGCTGGAGGTACCGAAAGTTGTGATTGGGCGAGTATGCTCATGCGGATGTACATCATGTATGCCGAGAAAAATAATTTTAAAATCAAAGAGCTCAACCTTCAAGATGGCGATGTGGCAGGAATCAAAACCGTGACGCTTCAAATTGAGGGCGACTTTGCTTTTGGATGGCTTAAAGGAGAAAACGGGGTGCATCGTCTGGTGCGGATTTCTCCTTTTGATAGCAATGCCAAGCGGCATACAAGTTTTGCTTCTGTTTATGTCTATCCTCTTGTGGACGATACCATTGAAATCGATATCAACCCAGCGGATATTGAAATTACTACGGCACGTTCGAGCGGCGCTGGGGGACAAAACGTGAATAAGGTTGAAACAAAAGTACAATTAACTCATAAACCTTCTGGGATTCAAATTTCATGTTCTGAAACTCGCTCACAACATGACAACCGATCAAGAGCAATGCAAATGCTAAAATCGCAATTGTATGAAATTGAACTCAAAAAACAATTGGCACAGCGCGAAGATATTGAAGCAGGGAAAATGAAAATTGAATGGGGAAGTCAAATCCGGAATTACGTTATGCATCCCTACAAACTTGTAAAAGATGTACGAACGGCAGAAGAAACAGGCAATGTTGACAATGTCATGAACGGAGAAATTACTCCTTTCCTAAAAGCCTATCTAATGCTTATGGGGCAAAAAGAAAAACCAGAGACCTTATGATAACAATTTACCACAACAACCGCTGTCGGAAATCACGTGAAGGACTTCAAACGGTTCAAGCATCTGAACTACCCTATGACGTCATTGACTATATTTCTAATCCTTTGAATGAAAAAGAACTCGAGAAAATAATTGGAATTTTAGGAATCGTACCCATCGATCTTGTGCGAAAAAATGAAGCGATTTGGAAGTCAGATTTCAAAGGTAAGGAATTGTCAGACAGAGAATTAATTAAGGCCATGGCAACCCATCCAAAACTCATAGAACGCCCTATTGTGATCCATAAAAATAAAGGCGTTATTGGACGCCCTAAAGAAAGAATTCTTGATATTCTTTGACATTCGCTGCCCTCTTTTTATTTAACACAATATTAACCAAAACAAACCATTTTGCAAGTTACTTTTGGACACAAGTTTTAACCAATGATGAACAAAAGTCTCTTATTTTTATTCGCTTTAATTTTATCTAATAGTTCTTTGATGGCTCAAAGTGGATTGGATTCTTTTGTGGTTTCTGGAACCATTCTAGAAAGAGAAAGCCAGTCCCCACTCGAATATGCGACCATCGCTTTTTATAGTTCTATTGAAAATAGGATTGTTGGAGGAGGTGTTACAGACAATAAAGGAAATTATAGCATTGTAATCCCCAAAGGAATTTATGATATTTCTTTTGAGTACTTCTCACTTATGACACGCATCAAATCCAATTATAACATTACTCAAGATGTTAATTTTGGGATCACTGAACTGGAAGCAGAACTGCAATCATTAGAAGTTGTTGACATTATTGCTGAAAAAACAACGGTTGAAATTAAGTTGGATAAAAAAATATACAACGTTGGAAAAGACCTTACTGTAAGAGGCGGAAGTGTGAGTGATGTACTAGACAATGTTCCTTCTGTTTCTGTAGATATTGAAGGGAATGTGGCGTTAAGAGGGAATCAAAATGTACGGATTTTAATAAACGGAAAACCTTCTGGGTTGGTAGGATTGAATTCAACGGATGCGTTGCGGCAATTACCAGCTGATGCGATCGAAAAAGTAGAAATTATCACCTCCCCCTCTGCACGTTATGATGCCGAAGGGACTGCCGGAATTCTAAATATAATTTTGAGACGAAGCAAACTCCTCGGATTAAATGGCGCTGTCATTTTAAATGCAGGACATCCCGATCAATTAGGGGCTTCTGGAAATATTAATTACCGAACAGGAAATATAAACATCTTTAACACTTCAGGTTATTCTTACAGAAATAGCCCAGGCAATTCTACCACAAAAACCGAATTTTTCAACACTGAATACGACGCTGATGGACTGCTTATTCAAGATGAGCCAAATACATTTCGGAATGAATACCGAATTTTTGAGCGGATTCGAAAAGGATTTAACAGCAATACAGGGATCGAATGGTACATCAATCCAACCACTTCTTTGACCTCTGCTTTTTTGATTCGTAAAAGTGATAATAGTAATGAAACCTTTAACAGAGCAGAAACATTTGATGCCTCAAACAACCTCATCAATCAGTCCTTGCGTTATGATCCCGAATTTGAAACCGATGAAACCACTCAATTTTCTATTAATTTTGATAAACAATTTCATGGTAACAGTGACCACCGTTTAACTTTAGATTTCCAAGTCGAAAACAATGCGGAAGACGAAAATTCCATTATTTACAACAATTCGGTCGCTGCCGAGCGTGTCCAAACCATCGAAGATCAAGAACGTGTGTTGCTCCAAACCGATTTTACCCTTCCCATTGGAGAACACAGTCGATTTGAAGCAGGTTATAACGGACGTTTTAGTAAAAACACCACTGACTATACATTAGAATTTGCCAACAATGACGTCTTTGTATTGGATACCAATGTGAGCAATACCTTAGTATATAAAGAGGATGTCAATGCGTTTTATTCTCAATACGGAAGCAAACTAAAAGATAAATTTTCATTTTTACTCGGTTTGCGATTGGAATCGACACGGATCACTATCCAACAGCTCAGCAGTAATGAATATAACAACAATAATTATGTAGGACTCTTTCCTACAATTAATTTAGGGTATGAGTTTTCTGAAACCCAAAGTTTGACATTGGGTTACAACCGTCGCATTAGCAGACCACGCTCTCGATTTTTAAATCCATTTCCTTCAAGAAGTAGTGCAACAAATTTATTTCAAGGCAATCCAAATATCAACCCCAGTTATTCGAATGGGTTTGACATCGGCTACCTTAATAGTTTTGATGTTTTAACACTCAACACTTCTCTGTATTTTAACCACGCCACCGACGTTTTTACTTATGTTAGTGAAGATACGGGAGAAGAAGTTATAATAGACGGTCAGAGTGTCCCTGTCATTCGACGTGGGCCTATCAATTTAGCAGAAAATGACCGCTATGGATTTGAGTTTACATTGACTTATAGACCTTCTAAGAAGTGGAACATGAATGCAAATTTCAACCTCTATCAATCAATCATTAGAGGGAGTTACAAAGGCCTGAGTTATGATTCTGAAAACTTAGCTTGGTTTGTTCGTTTGAATAACAAATATACCTTACCTGGAATGGTAGAGTGGCAAACACGTTTGAGTTATGATGGGCCACGAATAGACGCTGTCAACAAGCGAGAAGGGCGGTTTTCGACCAATATGGCATTTAGTAAAGACCTGTTTAATGAAAAAGCATCACTTTCATTTAATATTAATGATTTGTTTAACACACAACGTCGCAATTTAGAATCAACAACGCCTACATTTTACAGTGACAGTTATTTCCGATGGCGTGTTCGCTCCTACAACCTCTCATTCACCTATCGTTTTAACCAGAAGAAAAAACAGTCGCAACGCGGTGGTTTTGGAAATGATTTTGAAGGATAACCAACAAAAAAAATCCAAAACATACGGTTTTGGATTTTGATTTCATTTAGAGAAATAAACTTAAACAGCTTCTGCTTCTGCTTTTGCTTTTTTAGCAGCTCTTTTTTCTTTGAAGTGTTCCAAAGCAGAGCCTACCACCCAATATGGGATGGCAAAGGTCAATAAGAAAATCATCAACCAAAACCCTAAGGTTAGTATTGATAAAAATGCTAAAAATCCTAAATACTGATCAAAATCAAACATGGTGTTTACTTTAGTTTTACGCTACAAATATACTATAAGAAAAATCGTTTTACAACATAAAATTTTAGATTTATCTATAAAATTTGAGTTGCTTTTTTTGATAGTTCAGAAATTAGTGTAGATTTGATTGATGATAGACCCCAAGTCTAAATCTTTATAAGCAATTTAACCGAAGTTTTAGATGCTATTTTTATTGAATTACGTATTTGAAGGGTTCCGATAGGAGGCTTAATGAACCACCGTTGGTGCGCGAAATCGAAGATTCAACGATGTTAATCTTTCGCCTTCCAAGTAAATTTGTAAGCCACACGATAGGAATCGTGCAGCAGCAAGGGTAACTACTCATAGCCGAGACCGTTACTCGCTCCACAAAATCTCTGACTTTGCGGAACATAAAAATAAGACTCATTAGTTGTTTTCTAAATGTTCTTCAATATCAGCAATATGATATTGCAACGCCTGAGCAGAGATCTGTATTTCCTTGATCAATAATGCCAAAGAAATGATTAATAAAATCAAAGCGAACCCAAAAATCCAAACGGCCATATTATGTTTATGAACATAGATTAAAAACATGGTCAACACACAGAAAAGTAAGCTTGAAATTCCAAAAATCTGCATCCATCGGGTTAAATTTAGACGTAGTTTTAAATTCTTAATCTGTCTTATTAAAGATTCTTCTTTGCGTTCTAAATAAATATCGTGCAAATTTCTAATTACGGCAGCATAGGCTAAAAAACGGTTGGTATATGCCAACATAATTAGAGAAATTGCAGAAAATAAAAGTGCAGGTGTTGATAATGTTAATTCTTCCATATAGTTGTCAAAATTAAGTAATAATTATCATCAAAAAAAAGAAATAGTTTATGAAAATCCCCCCTCAATTTTCCCCTAGCGTGGTAGCAGCAGTCTATAAGTTTATCATATGTTAAAAATAGCCTATAGGAAAACTAGATTTACAACATAAAATTTTAGATTTATCAACAGCCTTAAAACAGTACGCATTTGAATTTAAAAAATTGTAAATTTGTATTCAAACCAGAATGTTATGAAGTTTAGAATTGAAAAAGATACGATGGGAGATGTAAACGTTCCCGCAGATAAATTATGGGGGGCACAAACCGAACGCTCCAGAAATAATTTCAAAATTGGAAACGCCGCCTCCATGCCAATCGATATTGTATATGGATTTGCATACCTAAAAAAAGCGGCTGCCTACACCAATTGTGAACTTGGAATTCTATCTTCTGAAAAACGCGATTTAATCGCACAAGTATGCGATGAAATTCTCACAGGCAAACACGACGACCAATTTCCTTTGGTCATTTGGCAAACCGGCTCCGGAACACAAAGCAATATGAACGTCAATGAAGTGATTGCCAACCGTGCCCATCAACTCGCTGGAAAGATCATTGGCGAAGGCGAAAAAACCATTCAACCCAATGACGACGTTAATAAATCACAGTCTTCGAACGACACCTTCCCTACTGGGATGCATATTGCAGCCTATAAAAAAGTGGTAGAAACCACCATACCCGGCATTCAAAAATTACGAGACACCCTTCAAGCAAAATCTGAAAAATTTAAATCCGTTGTAAAAATTGGACGTACGCACCTCATGGATGCAACTCCTTTGACCTTAGGGCAAGAGTTTTCGGGTTATGTTTCACAATTGGACCACGGCTTAAAAGCACTACATAAAACTAAAGAAGACCTCAGGGTAATCGCTTTGGGTGGCACAGCTGTTGGTACAGGATTAAACACCCCTAAAGGTTATTCCGAACTAGTGGCTAAGTATATTGCAGAATTTACAGCACTCCCCTTCATTACAGCACCCAACAAATTTGAAGCCCTTGCGGCTCACGATGCAATCGTAGAAAGTCATGGTGCTTTAAAACAACTCGCTGTTTCCTTGAACAAAATCGCTAATGACATTCGTATGATGGCCTCAGGGCCACGCTCAGGAATTGGAGAAATCACCATACCTGCCAACGAACCTGGAAGCTCAATCATGCCAGGGAAAGTAAATCCTACCCAATGCGAAGCACTCACCATGGTTTGTGCACAAGTGTTGGGCAACGATGTTGCTATTTCTGTTGGAGGGACGCAAGGACATTATGAATTGAATGTGTTTAAACCGATGATGGCCGCGAACTTCTTGCAATCTGCACAACTCTTAGGCGATGCCGCACTTAGTTTTGAAGCTCACTGTGCGTCTGGAATTGAGCCCAACCACGATGTGATTGAAAAATTATTAAACAATTCCTTGATGTTAATCACCGCTTTAAACACCAAAATTGGATATTACAAAGCGGCTGAAATCGCAAACACAGCCCATAAAAATGGAACAACGCTCAGAGAAGAAGCCATTAACCTTGGATATGTCACTGCCGAAAATTACGATGCTTGGGTAAAACCCGAAAACATGGTTGGAAGTCTAAAGTAACTCTATGAACCTCCTTTTTACGCACATCAAAGAATTACTTCAGACCCGCCCAAAATCGGAAGTTAAGGTCATGGGAGATGCTATGAAGGTGTTACCGCATATCAAAAATGCGTTTTTAAGAGTTCAAGGGGATACCATTTTGGATTTTGGACCCATGGCAGATTTGGTCATTCAAGAAACAGATGAAGTAATCGATGTGACTGGAAGAATCATACTCCCTACTTGGTGCGACAGCCATTCACATACAGTCTATGCAGGCGACCGTTCACAAGAATTTGTTGACCGACTGAATGGGTTAAGCTACGAAGACATTGCTGCAAAAGGAGGTGGTATTTTGAACTCCGCTCAAACCTTACAAAACACAACTGAAGACGCCCTTTTTGAACAATCGATGGAGCGTGTTAACGCACTCGTACAACTCGGCACTGGTGCTTTGGAAATAAAATCTGGATATGGTCTCAATTCCGAAGCAGAGCTTAAAATGCTTCGTGTGATTAAAGCCATTAAAGAGAACGCACCCTTAAAAATAAAAGCAACCTTTTTGGGAGCACATGCAGTTCCAAAACTATTTAAATCCGACAAACAAGCCTATATCGATCTGATTATTAACACCATGCTTCCAGAAATAGCCCGTCAAAAATTAGCGGATTTTGTGGATGTATTTTGTGAAAAAGGCTATTTTTCTGTGGACGATACCGAACAAATTCTGAAAGCCGCTGCACAGTATGGACTGGTTCCAAAAATACATGTGAATCAATTTAATGCGTTTGGAGGGGTCAAATTAAGTGTTCAGTACAAAGCCTTATCGGTCGATCACTTGGAAATTTTGGATCAAGAGGATATTGAAGTTTTAAAACACTCAGATACAATTCCTGTGGCACTGCCTGGATGTTCCTTTTTCTTAGGAATTCCTTATACTCCTGCTCGGAAATTAATTGATGCAGGCATGGCAGTTGCGATTGCCTCGGACTATAATCCCGGATCTGCTCCAAGTGGGAATATGAATTTTATAGTCAGTCTTGCATGTATCAAAATGAACATGACCCCAGAAGAAGCCATTAATGCTGCCACGCTAAACGGCGCCTATGCAATGGACATATCAGAGCAATATGGAAGTATTGCAACCGCTAAAAAAGCAAATCTTATCATCACAAAAAAGATGACCTCTTACCGTCAAATTCCTTACCATTTTGGAAACAACCCCATACATCAGGTCATGATTAATGGGGCATTTGTAAAATAACGTTTTCTATTTCAAAGTGAATGTGGACGAAGCGACCAACGTTTGTTGATCAAATACATTGACTGTATAAACTCCTTTTTCATAATCTCCTTCTTCGGCAGAAACAAAATCACAAACATCTAACAATTCGTTATCGTACGTAAAAGCACTCACATAGCTGTATTTTAAAATTGTGTCTTCAAACTGAACAGGAGTATTTGATCCAATCACATTAAGGTTCGGATCAATTACTTGAACTAAATAGTTTTTGTCACCAGACGCAGTTAACACATTTGATGGGACTGAATAACAGATTCTTAAATTATCAACTCTTGAAGCCCGTGTTGTTGGTACTAACTTTCCAGATCTTCTTTGGATCACCCCATACGCATTTAAACGTTCTACAGTTAGTTTTTTAGCAGCCTCCACAGATTCGGATAAACGTTGGTTTTGTGCTTCTAACTTTGTATTGGATGCCACTTGAGTGGACAACTGAACTTGCGTACTGTCTAAAGAAGTTTCTAATAATGTGTTTTGAAATTTAAGCGTCGCATTTTCTTCTAATAATACTTCCATTTCAGATTCCATTTCAAAATACTTTCTCTTATATTTGAGCAATGCAGATACTGTTAATTTTGAAGTTTTAAGTTCTTTCATTAGTGAATCTAAACGTGTTTGTGCTTCGATAAGTTTTTCAATTGCCACTTCATTATCGGCGTTTGCTTCGCTATACAAAGACGTCATGTTTTCTAAATTTTTGAGGACTTCTATTTTTTCATTTTCTAGAAGTAATGCAGTAGCTTCAATGTCTTGGTACATTTTAAAGCTATAAATTAAAGTCCCGACAAGCAATAACGCCAGAATAATAATTGGTGTTTTTGAGGTTTTGTTTGAAGATGTAGTATTCATGATAATATAATTAGGATTAAAATAAAGCGTTTTTAAAACAATAAAAAATTGTAATTTTAAAGTCCAGCAAATGTATTATAAAAAATGAACAATCTTCAAATAATTAACAGCGAAACGTTAAAACGTATTACAAGCAAAAGATCAGGAGAAACTAAATTTTTTGAGCATACTAACTATCTATCCAATCTGAACGATTTGTCTTCGATACTTGGAGATTCTGAAGTGAAATTTGTGCTTTTTGGAATTAAAGAAGATATTGGAGTGTTGGCAAATCATGGACAAGCTGGTGCAAAAAACAGTTGGGAAATCGCTTTGAAATCCCTTTTAAACCTTCAAAGTAATCATTTCACAAACCCATCAAACGTACTTATATTGGGGCATTTAGAGTTTTCAGACGAATACGAGGCATTGTCTGAGGTTAAACCAGATCAACTCCAAAGCGCTCAACGAAGTTGTGTAGAGAACATTGACCAATGCGTAGCTGAATTGGTCTTTACAATTGTGAAGGCAGGAAAAATACCGATACTCATTGGAGGAGGACATAACAATGCGTATGGCGCAATAAAAGGAAGTACACTCGCTTTAGATTCTAAAATAAATGCTATCAATTTTGATGCCCATACCGATTTACGAGCTCTCGAAGGGCGTCACAGTGGAAATGGGTTTAGCTATGCCATTCACGATGGATATTTAGACCGCTATTATATTTTTGGAATCCATGAAAATTATACTTCTAAAGAAATTTTAAGCTATATAGAAGCCTCAAAATCTAACATAAATTTCAGCACTTTTGAGGATCTTATGATTCGCAAACAAACGACTTTTAAGAAAGCCTCTAAAGATGCAATGAGGTTTATTTCAAGTTCAAAATTTGGTATTGAAATTGATTGTGATGCCATTCAAAACATTCCCAGTAGTGCCCAAACTCCAAGTGGATTTTCAGTCAATCAAACACGTCGATTTGTACATTATTTTGGAAGTCATCCAAATGCTACTTACTTACATATCTGTGAAGCTGCAGCTACAGGAATTGAAAGAGCAAACTCACAAACTGGAAAGCTCCTCTCCTATCTGATTACAGATTTTATGAACGCTCGAAACGGTTCTTAGATTAATCTCCTTTTCTAAACCCATAAAATAACTGACCAAAAAACCCAGAAGGCATCTTTTGGTCGTCATTGTAACCTAATACAAGATTTTTATCGGGAGTAGGAACATAATTGGTTTTAAAAATATAATCCCACAAACTGAGACTAATTGCAAAATTAGCACCCGTTTTAAAGTTTTCGGGTAAAACCTGTGCATGGTGGTATAAATGCATCACAGGATTGTTAAACACATATTTAAAAGGTCCGTAATTTAGTTTGATATTTGCATGGTTCAGGTGTCCAATTGATATGGCAATAAAATGAACGATGAATGCTTGTTCGGGCTCAAAACCACCCAACAACATCAGTGCAATCACTTTGAAAGGCTTATAAAATATATTTTCCATCCAGTGGTAGCGTAAATGTGCTGCAAAGCCCATTTCTTTTACAGAGTGGTGTACTTTATGAAACTTCCATAAAGCCGGAAAACGGTGTAAAATTATATGCGTCAACCACTGTACAAAATCTAGAACCACAAAGAAAATCAATAATTGAAGTAGCGGAGAAAATTTTGACAAATCGACCAAGGCAATTGCATTTGGACTAATCTTAAATTCCTCAACCGCAATTTTGGAGATAATTTTATACACTCCACTAATAAACATACTAAAAATGAAAAAGTTGAAAAACATATAAAACCCATCAAGAAAAAAATCTTTTCTAAAAACAGATTGTTCTTTGCGCCAAGGAAATAACATTTCAATTCCCCATACTAGTAATGAGATCACAATCAATCCCCAAAAATAATTTCGTGTCCATGGCACCTCAAAACAAATGGATTTCCAAGTCCATTGCACAGTTCCTAAAAAGGCGTTTAAAAATAATTCTAAATACTCCATTTAATATGCTAGTAACGCAATTAATTCATTCTCAAAAGTTCGCTTTGCAAGATACTGCTGTTCTAGCGAACTTGCAAATGGAATGGGGGTTTCGAGACTTGCCACACGTTTCACAGGGGCATCTAAAAATTCAAAGGCTTGTTCCATTAATTGAGATGAGATATCTGAAGCCATACTTCCAAACAAGGAATCTTCTTGTAAAATAATCGCTTTATTGGTCTTTTTGACAGATGTCAAAATCGAATCAAAATCCAAGGGTTGCAAGCTTCTTAAATCAATTAAATCTGCGGATATATGCGGATGTTTCTCTAAAGTTTCAAGGGCCCAATGCACCGCTGCCCCATAGGTAATTATGGTAACCTCTGACCCTTCTCTAAGAAGCGATGCCACACCAAATGGAAGGGTAAAGTAATCCGTAGGAACCTCCTGTCTTACACTTCGATACAAGGCTTTATGCTCAAAAAACAAAACTGGATTTGGATCGTTTATAGCGGTTGCTAACAACCCTTTTGCATCGTAAGGAAATGCGGGATAGACCACTTTTAGACCCGGCGTTTTGGTAAACCAAGCTTCGTTTGTTTGGGAATGAAAAGGTCCTGCAGCCACGCCAGCACCACAAGGCATACGGAGAACAATATCGGCTGCTTGCCCCCATCGGTAATGGGATTTTGCTAAATAATTGACCACTGGATTAAATCCTGAGCTTACAAAATCTGCAAATTGCATTTCAACGACTGATTTAATCCCTGCAATAGACAATCCCATAGCAGCTTCTACAATCGCAGATTCGCATATAGGAGTATTTCGAACTCGTGCTTTTCCAAACAGTTCGACAAAATTTTCTGTGATTTTAAAAACGCCTCCGTATTCAGCAATATCTTGCCCCATAATGACCAAGTCTGGATGCACTTCCATAGACTGACGAAGCCCCTCTGAAACCGCATCGATAAGTCGTTTTGTTTCTAGATTAGAAGTCGGCTCAATAGCTTTATATTCAAAAGGTTTGTAAACGTCTGCGAGTTCGGTTTCCAAGTCTGGAATAATTTCAGGTTCATCAAAAGCAATTTGCAATCCCTCTTGAATATCTGTTGTATAGGCCGCTTTAAAATCCTCTATTTCGGCGGATGTAATCTTATTTTCTTGAAGAAGATAGGTCTCAAAATTTGATATGG